>ENA-OQDD01000035-OQDD01000035.1-human-gut-metagenome-genome-assembly--contig:-NODE-35-length-46997-cov-3.982270_pt1 | contig 46997 bp, 64 predicted proteins | sample MGYA00242507_ERZ504598 | MGnify/ENA primary metagenome ERZ504598 (study PRJEB26092, sample SAMD00036318) | human gut metagenome | host: Homo sapiens | study: EMG produced TPA metagenomics assembly of...
TAATGACTGAGTTTTCGGATTTGAATCTATGCCCAATTAACAACCGTCAGGGAATTGTAATTGATGGTGAAGGTTCAAAGGTTATTTGCAAAGACTAATTTGAAAATTCGCGTTTGTGGAGCGAAGCGGAACAATGAAAGCCCCAGTGGGGCTTTTAAGTGACAGAACGGTCTTGCGGCAGCAAGATGGAGGGGCCTCGCCCTGACAAGTTCGCGTTTGCGCAGCGAAGCGGAGCAATGAAAGCCCCAGTGAGGCTTTTAAGCGACCGAACGGTCTTGCGTTAGCAAGATGGAGGGGCTTTGCCCCGACAAATTCCAATTTGCCGTACAGCACTGAACAGCGGAAAAGCCCCTGCATTCCAAAAACGGATGCAGGGGCTTTCTCTTTGTTTACTTCAAGATAATTTCGCCGTTTTCATCGGCATCCACCACAAGGGTGCCGCCGGATGCAAGGTGCCGTCGATCAGGCGCTCGGCGGCGGGGTCTTCCACGGCTTTGCGGATCACGCGGCGCAAATCGCGCGCACCAAACTTGCCACCCTGACTCTTTTGCACCAGTGCCTTGAGGGCTGCCGGGGTGTAGCTGTAAGCGATGCCCTTGGCCTCCATGCCGGGCTTGTACTCGTCCAGCATCAGGCCGCGATGCCCTCCAGCGTCTGCTGGCTCAGCGGCTTGAAGGCGATCACTTCATCCACGCGGCCAAGGAACTCCGGGCGCAGAAACTGCGCCAGCGCTTTGCGGGTCTTTTCCTCGCTGAGCTGTTCCTCGCTCTTATTGAAGCCAAGCCCACCGGTGCTCTGGTCGCTGCTGCCGGCGTTGGAGGTCATGCAGATGACCGTGTTGGAAAAATCCACCGTGCGGCCCTGCGCATCGTTGATCTTGCCCTCGTCCAGAATCTGCAGCAGAATGTTCATCACGTCCGGGTGCGCCTTTTCGATCTCATCGAACAGCACCACGCTGTAGGGGCGGCGGCGCACCTTCTCGGTGAGCTGACCGGCCTCCTCGTAGCCCACATAGCCCGGAGGCGAACCGATCATGCGGGACACCGCGTATTTTTCCATATACTCGCTCATGTCCAGACGGATGAGCGGGTCGGGGCCGTCGAACAGCTGATTTGCCAGCTGCTTGACCAGCTCGGTCTTGCCCACGCCGGTGGGGCCCACAAAGATGAAGCTTGCGGGACGGCGGCGGCCGGAAAGGTCGGCGCGGCTGCGCTTGATGGCCTGCGCCACCAGATGCACGGCCTCGTCCTGCCCGATGATCTTCTTTTTCAGCTCGCCCTCAAGGTTTGCCAGCTTTGCGAACTCGGTCTCGCGGATTTTGACCGCCGGAATGCCGGTCCACAGCTCGATGACCTTGGCCACATCGTCCATGGTCACCTGGATCTCGCTGGCAGCAGCCTGCTTTGCGGGCAGGTCGGCTTCGAGCTTTGCAATGCGGGTCTTGCGCTCGGCCACGCGCTCGTAGTCGATGGGCTCGTTCACATCCGCATTCTCCATCTCGGCTTCTTCCTGCTTGAGGGCATCCAGCTCCTTCTGCATCCCAAGATACTCGGAAATGACCGGGTGGGCCAGATTGCAGCAGGCGCAGGCTTCGTCCAGCAGGTCGATGGCCTTATCGGGCAGATAACGGTCGGTGATATAGCGCTCACTCAGGGTGACAGTGGCAGAAAGCACATCGGCAGGCACCTGCACATGATGGTGCTGCTCGTAGTAGTGCTTGATGCCGTTCATCACAGCAAGGGTATCGGCCACGCTGGGTTCTTCCACCCGCACGGGCTGGAAACGGCGTTCCAGCGCCTGATCCTTCTCGATATACTTGCGGTACTCGTTGAAGGTGGTGGCACCGATGACCTGAATTTCACCACGGGAGAGGGCGGGCTTCAGGATATTGCCCGCGTTCATGGCACCCTCGCTCTCACCGGCAGAGGTGATGGTGTGGATCTCATCGATGAACAGGATCACATTGCCTGCGGCCTTCACTTCGTTCAGCAGGCCCTTGACCCGCTGCTCGAACTGGCCGCGGAACTGGGTGCCTGCCACAAGGCTGGTGAGGTCCAGCAAATAGATCTCCTTATCCTTCAGGCCGATGGGCACATTCCCCTTGGCAATGCGCTCCGCAATGCCTCGGCAATGGCGGTCTTGCCCACACCGGCTTCGCCGATGAGGCAGGGGTTGTTCTTCTGGCGGCGGCTCAAAATCTGGATGGTGCGGTAAATTTCGCGGTCGCGGCCAATGATATCGTCCAGTTTGCCTTCCCGGGCCTTGCGGGTCAGATTCTCGCAATAGGTATCCAAAAATTTGCGCTTAGGCGGCTTTTTGCCGTTTTTGCGGTCGGCCTTTTTGTCGCCATCCTTCTTCTCGCTGCTGGTAAAGCCCAGCGGGAAGGTGGCATTGCTGCCGGGGATCAGATCTTCGTCCATGCTGTCCGGGTCAGCATCCTCGCCGCCGTTCGCCATGTTCATCATCATGGAGAGCGGGTTTGCATCGCCCATCTCCTCCATCATGCTTTCCATGCGGTTCTCCATGTTATCAAGATCCTGATCCGACATGCCGAACTGCTTCATCAGATCGTCCACCGGCTTGATGTGCAGCTCACGGGCGCAGTGCAGGCAGTAGCCCTCCTGCTTCATCTGACCATTGTCCATCCGCTGGATGAAGATGATCGCCGGACGTTTCTGGCATCGAATACAGACCATAGTTCCTCCTTTATGCAAAACCCTTTACAGGAAAGGTTGAAGAGATTGAAGATTTTGTAGTAAAGACTGCTGCTCATCACCGTATCGTTGAGCACATTCAGGTTGCCGCCTGTGATGACGATGATGCCCCACAGGATGCACAGCACCAAATAGATATCCAGCAGCGCCGTGGCACCGCCCACAAGCCAGCCAAGGCCGCGGTTTACCGTGCCAATGACCGGCAGCTTGTTCACAAGGCCCAGCACCGTGACCAGCATACTGACCAGCAGGCGCAAAAGCGCGTAGAACAAGAAGAACAGCACCAGCGTGATCACCGGTGTGAGCAGCGGCTGCAGCACGTTTTCCACAATGGAATCGGCCAGCACCACCGCGTTATCGGCCAGCACAGCGCCAATGGAGCGCTCGCAGGCTGCCACGATGGAAGCGCGGAAAGAAGCAGGCAGGAAGCCCGCATACTTTTCCGCAATGCCGGAAAGGTCTACCGCACCGCCCGCAGCAATGTTTGCTGCGATCTGGGTGCGGAAGCCGCCTGCCAGCATGTGTTCGAACACCCAGCCGGCGCAGACAGCGGAAAGCTCCTTGGCCCCCAGCAGACTGAACAGGTTGCCCACCAGCTGCACAATGGACGAAAGAAAGCCCTTGCGCGCATAGCGCACCACCAGAATGATCCATGCTGCCGTGCATATGATATCAAAAAGAAATGACGGATTCTTGAACATACCTTGTTTTCCCTGTTATTTTTATCACTTTCCCCGCAAGAGTGCTATTTACGCATGATCTTCTCACCCAAAATCACTGTCCGCTGGAAGCTGTCTGCTCCGGCGGTGTGACCGCCTGCACCGTGTTGCCGGTGAACACCAAAATCTGCCTGCCTCGATCAGCGCCCGGGGCCGGGCCGAAAGCGGCTGGCTCCACTGGAACTCGCCCACACTGTTGAAGCGCTCCACCGTGCTGTCGGTGAGCAGGTAGAAGCCGTCGTTCTTTGCCCGGATGATCTGGCTGGCCGAGAGCACGCTGCCGCTGTAACCCACGGTCAGCTCCCCGTCCAGCAGCACCGCCGTGCTGGTCTGGCCATTGCTCAGCAGCAGGGCCGCACCGTTACTAGTGTTGGACACGCTGACGAGGGTGCCGCCGCCAAAATCGTAGCTGGCGCGTTCGCCTGCGCTGCCGCCGCTCGTGTTGTACAGCACGGCGCGGTTCTCATAAAGCACCAGCAAAAAGCCGTTGGACATCCAGCCCATCCACTGGGGCACACTGTTCTCGGAGCCAATGCATACCGGGTCGCCCTGCGAGAGGGGCAGTACATAAAGGTTCGTGGTCAGCTGGCCGCCCACCGCCGATACAGCGGCCACGGCAAGGCGGCGGCTGTCCGGCGCAAAGGCCATGCGCAGCGGGGTGCCCTGCTCACTGGTCAGGTTCCACACCAGCTGCTGCTGCATACTGGAATTGTAAACGGTCAGCTTTGCCACGCTGTCGGTGCTGTCGGTCACAACAGCCACCTGTCCGGCATCTGCCACGGCGCACAGCGAGATGGTGCTGTCCATGGTTTTTGTATAAAGGTTCTGGGTGCGGCTTTCCACCCGCAGCTCATTGCCGGAGCGGTTGTACAGCACAAAGCGGGTCTTGCCTGCAGCAATGGCCGGGCGGGCATAGCCGCTCTGGATGCTGTTCAGGCGGGTGCCGCCAAGACTGTATACCACGCAGCTGTCGCCGCCCATCTCCACAAAGCTGCCAGACATCTGCGCCACCGCATCCGGGTCGGTGATGCCGGTCTGCTGCGGCCAGCCTGCGGCTGGTGCCAGCGCGATGACGGCAGTATCCACAAGGTCTTTGCGCGCGCAATGGAAGACCCCACTGCGCCGGTGGCAAACAGGACAAGGATGGTCAGCACCGCTACGATGATGACGGTGCGGCGGATGCGCCGTGTGCGCACCCGGGCCCGGGCGGCTTCCAGATATTCGACGCGCCCGGCAGAAAGCGTCTCCCCTTCGGCGGAATGTCCGCCGCGGCGAATTTTGCTCATGAATGGTTCTCCTTACAGATCATACTCCACACACTTCAAAAACAGGCCTTTGGCGGGCAGGGTCGGCCCGGCGCGGCTGCGGTCACGGCTTTCCAGAATGGCGGGAATTTCCGCCGGGTCCAGCCGGCCTGCGCCCGCTTCGCACAAAGTGCCCGCCAGAATGCGCACCATGTTGTACAGGTAGCCGTCGGCGGTCACTTCAATGTCGATCTCGTCCCCCTTGCGGGTAACATGACAGTCCGTGATGGTGCGCACGGTATCGCCATGGGCTGCAGCGGAAGAGCCCGCCGCGCACAGGGCCAGAAAATCGTGCCTGCCCACGAACTGCTGCGCCGCCGCCTGCATTCTGGCTTCGTCCAGATGCCGGGGCACCCGGTGTAATAAGCCGCGTCAAAAGGCGAGTCGATGGGGTGGTTGTGGATGCGGTAGAGGTAGGTTTTGGTATGGGCCGCGTACCGGGCATGGAAATCCTCCGGCACCACCTGCGCGTCCAGCACCCGGATGTCCGGCGGCAGATGCTGGTTGAGCGCCAGCGGGAGCTTTGCCGCCGGGATGTGGGTATCGGCGTGGAAGTTGAGCTTGAAGCCCAGCGCGTGCACCCCTGCATCGGTGCGGCTGCAGCCCTTGATATCGGGGCGGCTGCCCAGCACGGCCTGCAGCGCATCCTGAAAGGTTTGGGCCACGCTGCGGCCATTGGGCTGCACCTGAAAGCCGCAGTAGTTCGTGCCGTCGTAGGCAAGGGTAAGTAAAAAGTTCTGCATGGAACTCCTTCCGTCACGGCTTTGCCGTGCCACCTCCCTCAAAGAGGGAGGCTATAAGGCCCCCTCCTCGAGGGGGCCTGTCGCCGAAGGCGACTGGGGGAGTTTTAAAAATTCGGGAACACCAGCCGGGAGGCAAGGATCACTGCAAAGCAGGCGATGCACACGGCAAGGTCGATATAATCCTGCTTTTCGCAGCGCAGCACCTTCAGGCGGGTGCGGCCGTCGCCGCCCCGGTAGCAGCGGCATTCCATGGCCATGGCCAGCTCGTCCGCGCGGCGGAAGGCCGAAATGAACAGCGGGATGAGCACCGGCACCAAGGCTTTTACCCGGTCGGTCATCTTGCCGGTGTCCAGCTGGGCACCGCGGGCTTTCTGGGCGTTCATAATTTTGTCCGTCTCCTCAATGAGGGTGGGGATGAACCGCAGGGCAATGCTCATCATCATCGCCAGCTCGTGCACCGGGAAGTGCAGTTTGCCCAAGGGCTTGAGCAGCTGCTCGATGGCATCCGTGAGCACGATGGGGCTGGTGGTGTAGGTGAGCAGGCTGGTGCCCGCGATGAGCGCCATGACGCGCACTGCCATCAGCACAGCATAGCGCACACCCTCGGCATAAATGGTCAAAAACCAGATGTGCACCAGCGGTTCGCCCTCGCCTGACACAAAGAACAGGTTCAGCACCGCTGTGAAGATCACGATGGGCAGGATGGGCTTTAAGCTCTTGAGGATCATTTTGCCGGGAATTGCCACCTTGTACATCACTGCCAAAAACAGAATGGAAAGGGCAAGGCCCAGCGGATTGGAAGCTGCAAACAGCAGCACGATATAGGCGATGGTCAGCACCAGTTTCAGGCGCGGGTCGAACCGGTGCACCAGACTGTCGCCCGGGAAGTGCTGGCCAATGGTGATATCTCTCAGCATCCGGCAGCGCCTCCTTCCTTCTTTGCTTCCCGCGGGAGCACAAGGCTCTCGCCTGCCTCCCGGCGGCGCTTGGCCTCCAGGATCATCTTGACCGCATAGGGGATGGTGTACACATCAGCGGGCACATCCACGCCCATCTCCCGCAGCTTGAGGAAGATCTTCGTCACCTGCGGCACGGAAAGCCCCAGCTCCAGCAGCTCCGGAGCGCGGGCAAAGACTTTTTCCACGGTGTCGTACATGGCAATTTTCTTGTTGCTCATCACCAGAACGCGGTTGGCGTACTTGGCAATGTCTCCATGCTATGAGACACCAGCAGCACAGTGGTGCCGGTCTTTTTGTGGTACTCCTTCACCTCGCTGAGGATGTCGTCCCGTCCCTCCGGGTCAAGGCCCGCAGCAGGCTCGTCCAGCACCAGAATGCGGGGCTTCATGGCCATAACGCCCGCCACGGCCACCCGGCGCTTCTGGCCGCCGGAAAGCTCAAAGGGACTGCGCTCCAGCAGGGCCGGGTCAAGGCCCACGAAATCGGCGGCTTCATGCACGCGGCGGTCAATCTCGGCTTCGTCCAGACCCATGTTCTTGGGGCCGAACGCGATATCTTTATAACAGGTCTCCTCGAACAGCTGGTACTCCGGGTACTGGAACACCAGACCGGTGAGGAAGCGGAAGTCTCGGATCTTCTCCGGATCTTCCCACAGGTCGCGGCCATCGATATAAATTTTGCCGCTGGTAGGCTTGTTCAGGCCGTTCATATGGGTAATGAGGGTGCTCTTGCCGGAGCCGGTGGCCCCGATGATGCCCACAAAGTCGCCCTCTTCCACCGTAAAGCTCACGTCGTCCAGCGCAGTGACCGCATTGGGCATGCCGGGGTTGTAGACGTAGCTCAGATGTTCTACTTTGATGATATCTGCCATTTGCGTCTGCCCCCCTTACTGCAAAAGCTCGTACAGAGCCTGTGCGCATTCGCCGGTGTCGATGATGCCCTCCGGCATCGGGATGCCGGCCTTCACCAGCTCGTCCCGCAGCTCTGCACCTGCGGCACATCCAGATGCAGGGAGCGCACCTTCTCGGTCTGGCTGAACACCTCTTTGGGAGTGCCCTCCATCACCACATGGCCCTTGCTCATCACCAGCACACGGTCTGCCTGCGCAGCTTCCTCCATGTAGTGGGTGATGGACACCACGGTGATGCCCATATTCCTGTTCAGGTAGTGGATGGTCTGCATCACCTGCTCACGGCCCCGGGGGTCCAGCATGGCGGTGGCTTCGTCTAATATCAGGCAGTCCGGCCGCATGGCAACAACGCCTGCAATGGCAACGCGCTGCTTCTGGCCGCCGGAAAGGTTGTGGGGTGCGCGCTCGCGGTACTCATAGATGCCGGCCATCTTCATGGAGTCGTCCACGCGGCGGCGCATCTCTTCGGGCGGCACACCGAGGTTTTCCAGTGCAAAGGCAACGTCTTCCTCCACCACGGTGGCAACGATCTGATTGTCCGGGTTCTGGAACACCATGCCCACGGTCTGGCGGATATCATAGATCTTGTCATCGTCTGCAGTGTCCATGCCCTCCACGTAGACCTTGCCGCTCTCCGGCAGCAGGATAGCGTTGAAGTGCTTTGCCAGCGTGGACTTGCCGCAGCCGTTGGCACCCAGCACGGCCACGAATTCGCCGCGCTTTACTTCCGTTGAGACACCGTCCAGTGCGTAAACCGGCTGGTCGCTGTCGTAGCGGAATTTCAGATTTTGTGCTGTTAAAATCGTCTCTTCCATTTGTGTTTCTCTTTCTGGTGGTGCGCCCCTCTGAAAGGGGCTGTACCCCATTCTTGAATCGTATAACCCTCTCAGTCACGGCTGACGCCGTGCCAGATTCCCCTTTTTGTCACCTGCGGTGACATCTTCCCCCGGAGCGGGGAAGTCTTTCCTCTCAGGGAGGGCTTTTAATCATCTTACCGTAAGCTCTTATAAAGCTCCCCCTTTCGGGGGAGCTGTCGCCGCAAGGCGACTGAGAGGGTTCTTTCCTTATTCTTCCCAGATGGCGGTTGCGCCGCAGGGCACCACGCCGCCGGTGGCAGAGACCGGCAGGCCGATCTCGTCGCAGGAGGTCTCGCCGCCAAAGCGGGGCACCAGCGTGGTCTTGAGCATATATTCCATGACCGCCGGGGACAGGCCTGTGGTGTAGCTGTTCACTGCAAAAACAGCGGCGTATCGCTCAGCACCTCTTCGCACTGGCTGATGAGGTCGTAGATGCAGTCCTCCAGCTTCCAGATCTCACCGCCGGGGCCGCGCCCGTAGCTGGGCGGGTCCATGATGATGCCGTCGTAGGTGTTGCCGCGGCGTTTTCGCGGGCAACGAACTTGGCACAGTCGTCCACCAGCCAGCGGATGGGCCGGTCGCAAGGCCGCTTGCCGCAGCATTGTCCTTGCCCCACGCCACGATGCCCTTGGAGGCATCCACATGGCAGACGGTGGCACCTGCCGCCGCACAGGCCAGCGTGGCACCGCCGGTGTAGCCGAACAGGTTCAGCACCTTTACCGGGCGGCCTGCGGCACGGATCTTTTTGGCGTACCATGCCCAGTTGACAGCCTGTTCCGGGAACACGCCGGTGTGCTTGAAGCCGGTGGGGCTGACGATGAGGGTGAGCTTATCCTCGCCCTCGCCGCAGCTGATCTTCCACTTTTCGGGCAGACGGCGCTTGTACTCCCACTCGCCGCCGCCCTGATTGGAGCGGTGATAAACAGCATCTGCCTTTGCCCACAGGGGGCTCTGCTTGGGCGTTTTCCACACCACCTGCGGGTCCGGGCGGATGAGGATGGTCTCACCCCAGCGCTCCAGACGGTTGCCGTCGGTGGCATCCAGCAGTTCATAGTCTTTCCAGGTATCTGCAGGGCGCATAGCGTCCTCCCTTCTCTTTTCTCCGTTTCTTACTGGCCCAGAATGCGCTTGTTGATCTTATCCACGATGCGGTCGGCGCAGCGGTGGATGGCGTCCAGATCCTGTCCTTCCACCATCACGCGGATCTTCGGCTCGGTGCCGGACACCCGCACCAGCACGCGGCCCATGCCCATAAGCTTCTGCTGCTCGTTCTCAATGAAACCGGCCAGCACTTCGTCCTCTTTGTAGGCTTTTTTCTGGGCGGCGTTGGCGGTCACATTCACCAGCACCTGCGGGTACTGGGCGTAGATGCCGTTCAGCTCGCTCATCTTCTTGCCGCTCTCAGCCAGCAGCTTGAGCAGCTTGCCGGCGGTCAGCTCACCGTCGCCGGTGGTGGCATGGTGCAGCAGGATGACATGGCCGCTCTGCTCGCCGCCGATGGCAAAGCCGTTCTCGCGCATGTTTTCCAGCACGTAGCGGTCGCCCACGGCAGTCTTTTCGGTGTTGATGCCCTGACTCTCCATATATTTGATGAAGCCCAGATTGGACATGACCGTAACCACGGCGGTGTCGCCGTCCAGACGGCCTTTTTCCTTCATGGTCATGGCCAGCAGGGCAATGATCTTGTCGCCGTCCATCTCCTGACCCTTTTCGTCGCAGCCAAGGCAGCGGTCGGCATCGCCGTCAAAGGCAATGCCGCAGTCGAAGCCACCTTCCACCACGGCCTTTTCCAGATTTTCCAGGTGGGTGCTGCCCACGCCCTTGTTGATGTTCTGGCCATCAGGCTCAATGCCGATGAAGGTGCACTTTGCGCCCAGACGGGGGAACAGCTTCTGCGCCACAGCGGCAGAAGCACCGTTTGCACAGTCGATGCAGACGTTCAGGCCGGTCAGGTCGCCGTGGATGGACTCATACAGGTGATCCACATAGTCCTGCAGGCCGTCATCGCGGCGGTACACACGGCCCACCTCGGCACCGGTCTTCAGCTCAATGCCCGCGCAATTGTTGTCGATGTAGGCTTCGATCTGGTTCTCCACCTCGTCCGGCAGCTTATAGCCGGTACCGGCAAAGATCTTGATGCCGTTGAACTCCATCGGATTGTGGGAGGCAGAGATCACGATGCCGGCATCGGCATTGTACTTGCCCACCAGATAGGCCACAGCGGGCGTTGGCAGAACGCCCAGACTTTCCACATCCGCACCCACGCTGCACAGACCGGCGGTCAGGGCTGCTTCCAGCATATCGCCGGACTGGCGGGTGTCCTTGCCGATCAGGATGCGCGGACGGTGGCCGGTGCTGCCGGTCAGCACCGCAGCAGCGCCGCGGCCGATCTTCATTGCCAGCTCACAGGTCAGGTCTGCGCCTGCAACACCGCGCACACCATCGGTTCCAAAATATTTTCCCATAATAATACCCCACTTTCTATAGAAAGAAGCAAGTTTTAATATTGTAAGCATCCTCGCCCTCTCCGTCATCGCTGCGCGATGCCACATCTCCCTTTGGGAGAGCTGTCGAACGAAGTGAGACTGAGAGGGCAAGCCCGTTTATCTCAGAACAAACTCTGCTGCCCGTTGTCCTCGGGCGCAGCGGCCTCCGGCGCTTTCAGGCCAGATGTTCGTAGGCCAGCCGCGTTGCGCAGCGGCCCCGGGGTGTCCGGGTCAGAAAGCCCATCTGCATCAGATACGGCTCACACAGGTCTTCCAGCGTGACGGATTCCTCGCCGAGGGCCGCCGCCAGCGTTTCCAGACCCACCGGGCCGCCGTTGTACATTTCAATGATCGCACGCAGCATACTGCGGTCCAGTTCGTCCAGACCCAGTGCGTCCACGTCCATCCGCTTGAGGCCCATCAGGGCCACATCCCGGTCAATGATGCCGTCGCCCAGCACGGTGGCAAAGTCGCGGATGCGCTTCAAAAAGCGGTTTGCCACGCGGGGCGTGCCGCGGCTGCGCTTGGCCAGCTCGTAAGCACCTTCCGGCGTGATGGGCTGGTCGAGGATGCCTGCCGAACGCTGGATGATCTTGCTCAGTTCATCCGGGCTGTACAGCTCCAGCTTGAGCAGCACGCCAAAGCGGTCGCGCAGGGGGCCGGTAATCTGGCCTGCACGGGTGGTGGCACCCACCAGCGTGAACCGCGGCAGGTTGATGCGGATGCTCTGGGCGCTGGGGCCTTTGCCGATCATGATATCCAGCGCATAGTCTTCCAGTGCCGGATACAGCACCTCTTCCACCTGACGGGACAGGCGGTGGATCTCGTCGATGAACAGTACATCGCCCTCCTGCAGATTGGTGAGCAGGGCGGCAAGGTCGCCGGGCTTTTCAATGGCCGGGCCGCTGGTAATACGGATCTGTACGCCCATTTCGTTGGCAATGATGCCTGCCAGTGTGGTCTTGCCAAGGCCCGGCGGGCCGTAGAGCAGGATGTGTCCATCGGTTCGCCGCGCCGCTTGGCAGCTTCCAAGTAAATTTTCAGGTTCTGCTTGACCTTTTCCTGCCCGATATAGTCTTCCAGATGCTGCGGGCGGAGGTTGTTTTCCTCGCTGTCCGCCGCCGTCATGCCGGGCTGCATCATTTTTGCGCCGTACAGCGCAGTTTCGTCCTGCATTCTTTACCTCCTGCCTGCCATGCTGCGCAAGGCCAGTTTGATGATCTCTTCCACGGGCAATGCCGCGTCGATCTTGGAAACGGCAAGCGCTGCTTCGCTCTGGCTGTACCCCAGCGACACCAGCGCCGCAATGGCCTGACTGCTGCCCTGAGAAGCCTGTGTGTCGGCGGAAGCACCTGCCACATCTTCCAGCGAAATGCCATCCACAAAGCCCTTGGCGACCTTATCCTTCAGCTCCAGCACGATGCGCTGTGCAAGCTTCGGCCCCACGCCGGAAGCCACCTTGAACGCCTTGTGGTCCCCCGCCGAGATCGCCAGTGCCACGCGGTCCGGCTCCATCACACTCAGGATGGCAAGGCCCACCTTAGGCCCCACGCCGGACACGGCGGTCAGCATCTCAAAGCAGGCCTGCTGCTGCTCGGTGGCAAAGCCGTAAAGGCTCACGTCGTTCTCGGTGACGCTCATCACGGTATAAATGGTGGCTTCCTTGCCCACGCCGGGCAAGGCCCCGGCCACGCTGGCCGGGCACTGGGCATAGTAGCCTACACCGCCGCAGCTGAGCACCACCGCATTCATGCTTTTTTTGACGATTTTTCCTGTCAGACAGTAGATCATTTAAAGCCCTCTCAGTTTCTGTGTCGGCCAATTTTCCTCTGTTCAGCTCGCCCTTCGGGAGAACTCCGGTGCCGCGCCGCTGCAGGCGGACGGAACCGGTGAGAGGGTCAGATCGGCCCGGCCACACGGCGGACAAAGCGGTTGAGCTGGTTGCCGTTGGTGTGCAGAAGGTGATCGCCATTGCCAGTGCATCGGCGGTATCGTCCGGCTTTGGCACGGCGGCAGATGCAGCAGCACGCGGGTCATCTCCTGCACCTGCTTTTTCACGGCCTTGCCGTAACCGGTAACAGCCTGCTTGACCTGCATGGGGGTGTACTCGTAGATGGGCAGGCCTGCCTGCGCTGCCGCCAGCAGGATCACGCCGCGGGCTTCTGCCACGCCGATGACCGTGGTCTGATTGTGCTGGTAGAACAGCTTTTCGATGGCAAGCGCCTCGGGCCGGGTGCGCTCGATCACCTCTTTGATGCCTGCATACACCTCGTCCAGACGGCGCTCGAACGGCACGCCCGCGTCGGTGCACACCGCACCGAAGTCCACCGGCGCAAACCGGTTGCCTGCGTAATCCACCACGCCCCAGCCCACGATGCGTAGCCGGGGTCGATGCCCAAAACTCTCATGCTGCAAATACCTTCCGATACTATTCCTATTATAACTTTATTATTATATCACAACAAAACAGTGTGAGCAACAGAAAACCTTTCGCCTGCCGCCGCCAAATGTGCGCTGGCGCGTAAAAAGGGCAGTCAGCGCCCCTGCCTTTAAAAAAGTTTTACAATTTTTGAAAAAGCACTTGCTTTTTGGCAGAAGGTATGGTAATATAATCAAGCTGATTTCGGCAAAACAGAATATGGACGGTTAGCTCAGCTGGTAGAGCATCTGCTTGACGTGCAGGAGGTCACAGGTTCGAGTCCTGTACCGTCCACCAAAACAAGAGCCTCTGACTTTGGTCAGGGGCTTTTTTGTTGCGTCATCCACTAACCCACGTCAGAGCCGGACGGTACAGAACTCGAACAGCACGGCACCGCCGCAGGCGGGGCAACAAACACCCCAGTGGGGTGTTTGTTAGTGCGCGGTTCCCAACGGCTAGGAATGTCTACCAAGAAAGATGCCGCCAGACCATTCGGTCTGGGGGCTTTTTTCGTGGTGGGCGGTACAGGACTCGAACAGCAGCGGAGGCGACCGCCGCCTGCGGCGGAAACAGGGAGCCGAGGCTGGGACAGCGTTCTGATTTTTCAAAGCCCTGCCAAGGGGCTGCGGAAAAATCAGCAAACGCAACCCGTACAGGCGCCAGCCGTCAGATTCCGTCAAGGTTCCCAACGCCTAGGAATGTCTACCAAGAAAGATGCCGCCAGACCATTCGGTCTGGGGACTTTTTTCGTGGTGGACGGTACAGGACGAGAACCGGAACGAGCAAAGGCAGGGTATCACCATGACGGTGGTATCCTGCCTTTTGCTTTGATATGTTTTATCAGTAGATCACAGCATCCGTTGCAGTATAGCCTTCGAGAGAATTCTCCTTGACCTGAATACAGATATAAGTGATCTCAGAATTGCTTGCAGCAAAGAACTGGCGCTTTGCCATGGGAGAAATCTTCAGCCAGTCGCCTACTGCAAGGCTGATTTCTTCGCCATCGATAACGACCTTGCCTTTGCCGGAAAGAACACCGTAGATTTCCTCATTTGCCTTGTGGGAGTGAACAAATGGAACATTTGCTCCCGCAGGAAGCGTATTCAGGCTGATCTCCGCACCAGTCAGGGCGAGCTTTTCATGAAGCTCCGTCCGATTTTCTTTTCCAACTGTCATTTTTGTGTAGCTTGCCATTGTAAGCACCTCCAATTTGATTCGCAATCTTTCATTGCCTGAGCTAAGTATAGAAGCTCACACATTCAAAAACAAGTACGCACCTTTTTGTAACTGTACACTCAAAAATGAATGTGCTATACTATACACAGAGGTGACTGATATGCGCACAAAAGAAGAACTGCCGGAATGTCCGGTTGCAACAGCAGTATCCCTGATTGGCGGAAAATGGAAACTCTTGCTTCTGCGCAATCTGAAAGAGCGTCCATGGAGATTCAATGAGTTGCAAAGAAGCATCGACGGGATCTCGCAGAAAGTTTTGACCGAGAGCTTAAGACAGATGATTGATGATGGACTTGCCTACCGCCGTGATTATCACGAGAATCCTCCAAAGTAGAATATGGGTTGACCGATCTCGGAACGGAAATGTTGCCAATTGTCAATGCACTTGCAGACTTTGGCAATTACTATAAATCAGTCGTTGATCGGTCATGATCGATATTATGAAGCAGGGTTTGGGGCTCCGCACGCCCCAACAAGAGCGCTTCGGAAACTCGCAAGAGTTGAAGAGTTTTGGTGGGCGGTACAGGACTCGAACAGCACGACACCGCCGCAGGCGGGGCAGCAGAACGGTCCTGCGCCAGCAAATAGCACAAAACCCGGAACCTTTTCAGGGCCAACGGCTCAAAAAGGGTTCCGGGTTTCTGATTTTGCGCTATTCCTTTGTGCAAGCTGCTATCGCATTTTTATTTTGCAACAGCCCCTCTTTTTTATTTCCGGAGATTTTATTTTCGGGTATAGGCTTCCATGCCGTGCTCGGCGGGGTCGTAATATTCCATCAGGGTGATGTAGTTTTCCGGGTAGTGGCAGAATGCCGCACGCAGAACGCTGTCTGCCGGGCTGTTCACGCTCATCAGGCTGAGGATGTAGTACACCAGCATCCGCAGCACATCGCTCTCCACCTCGTAGCACAGACCCACCGCCAGCACCGGCACCACCACCTGCTGCGCCCGCAGCGGCACGATGGCCCCCACCTGCTCCAGAATGGGTCGGCTCATGGCCGAAGCCGTCATCACGCAGCGCAGCACCTTCGTCCACGACATTTTGCGGATGTTCTCCATGCTGCGCAGCCGTTCCATCACAGCTTCATCGTCCAGGATCACGCCCTCGGCTGCCTCTTTCTCCGAGAGGGTAAAGGCACACTGCAGCATATCCATAAAGGCAGCTTCATATTTTTCGTGGTAATTTGCGGCGCTTTTGCAGAACGCCAGAGCCGCCGCGATCACCGAATCCACATCTTCCTTTGTGGCCAGCTGGTCGAACCGCAGCGGCACGCCGCCCATCCGGCTCTCGATGATGCTCAGATCATCCAGCTCGTTCTGGTACGCCGTGGAGGGCAGAAAGCGGTCGTTTCCGTTGCGGTGGTAGCCCCACTCTTCCGGCATCACGCGGGCCACGATATCGCCGCTGGAAATGATGTTGAAGATATTGCTTACATCCCAATCCGTTTTCAGTCCGCCGTCTGCAGTGTGGTCGTTGTCGTAGTCCGCCTGCAGATCCGGGCGGTCCGCTGCCGTCAGTGCCGCCGGTGCGGCAAAGGTGTAAACAAAGGTATTTTCCTGCGCGATCTGCGGCAGCTGCTGCCGGATGCGCGCCGCCGTCAGGTTTGCCACAGCCGCGCCGCGGCTGTAGCCGCCCAGCCAGAGCTTGATGGTGCCAGCGTTCCCGCTGCAGCCTCGGCTTTTTTCAGGTAGTCCTGCAGATCCTCAAAAAAATGCTCTGCTGCTGTCACAAAGCCATAGTGCCCGCCGCCTTCGCCCACATGCAGGTTGCTGGCCCACTCGGCACCATAGCCGACACCGCGCAGCATGGCTGCAATAATGGTGGTGCGCTGGCCATCCTGTACCAGTGTTTTCTGCGCAAAAGCACAGCCCGCGGTATCCACCGGGGTGTTCAGGCTGCACTGGTAGCCCGCATAGACCGCATTGGCAAAGCCAAGCTTCTGGTAGGCATCCGCAATGCTGTCCTCACGGCCCGCTTCACCCTCCACCCAGTAAAGCGCATCGCTCTGGTAGGTGTTGCCGCTTGCCGCCACAAGGCCCAGCGTCGCCAGTGCCAGCTTGTGGCTGTACTGCAGCGCCGTGTTCTCAAAAAAGGCATCTGTATAATAAAAATCGTGGGAGAGATCTGTTTCGCTGTGGTCGCTGCGGAAAGCAAAGGAGTAGTAATCCTCCGGCACCGCACTGCCCACCACAGCCTGTGCGGCCTGCGGCAGCAAAGCCTCTGCCGCCGCGTGCGGGGCCAGCACGCCTGCCACGGCAGCTGCTGCCGCCTTGCAAAAGGCACGTCGTTTTATGGTCTTCATCTTCCTGCTCCAATCAAGGCTTCTGCATAAAACCAGCCTGTTCTTCTAAGTATAGCGGATTTTGCACGCTGATACAATCGCTCTTTCTTAATAAAAAAACAGTCCATGCTCCACACACAGACTGTTTTATGGTATAGTATAAAGGTGTCCGGCTCACCTCAGCTCGATCTGCCTGCAGTAGTCTACGATATGGTGGAACATCTGTTCCACTGCCGGGGCCATTGCGGCGGGGCGCTGCACAGCCAGGCCCACCACACGGTCTTCCTCTGGCTCGATGGGATAGATCTTGATCGCAGCCTTGCAGTCGCGCAGCAGCATCTGCGGCATGATGGAAATGCCCAGACCTGCTTCCACCATGGCGATGTTGGACTGGTCGTCGATGACATGGCAGCGGCGCTCGGTGCCGATCTTATATTTTTTCAGGAACTGACGCATCTCAGCATCGGTGGCATCGCACTGTACAACGAAGCTTTGGCCGTTCATCAGGCAGGAGTCATCACGCCGTTTTCCGGTTCGGGCCAGTCCTGCGGCACGATGCACAGCAGCGGCTCGCGGAACAGCTCGGTGAGGTTGAACTCTTCACGGCAGGTGGAGGAAAGGAACGCGATATCCACCTGACCGGTTCGCAGCCATTCCTTCACATCGTCGTAGGTGCCCTGATACACCTCGATCTCGATCTGCGGGTAGTGGGTCATAAAGCTTTTGAGCAGGCCCGGCAGCAGCGAAGCACACACCGAGTTGAATACGCCCAGCTTCACCTTGCCCTTTTCCAGGCCGTTCAGGCGGGCGATGCTCTGCTTGAGGGCCTCGTCGCTGTTGAGCACATCGCGAATAGAGGGGTACAGGGATGCGCCGTAGCTGGTCATGGATACGCCGTTTTTGCCGCGGTTGAACAGAGCAAAGCCCAGTTCCTCCTCCATTACGGCAATGGCGTGACTGATGGCCGATGGGGTCAGGTGCAGCTGCTGTGCCGCCTTGTTGAAGCTGCCCTGCCGGGCCACAGCATCAAAAATCTCGTAGGAAAAAAGCGTCATGCCCAAAGCCTCCTTCCGTTTTTACTGGTTCGGAGACGCCCGATTCTCTGTGAATCTTTTCATCTTTCATTTGAGATAGTTCAATTATCTTCTTGATTGTACTATCCCGTGCCTTTTCTGTCAAGCATTTTTGCCCGATTTATGCGCCTTTCCGGCGTATTTTGTCAAAGATGACGCAGGAGCCTGCCAGCCTGCGCCGTATCATTAAAAAAGCACAAAAAGTAGATTTTTTATCAAGTGAGGGATTCCTTATGACCGAGACTGCCAAAGCCCCTGTCCGCTGCGGACTCAGCGGCACAGCGCTCAAATACATCGCCTGCATCACCATGCTCATTGATCACATCGGCGCTTCCTGCATCGAAGCCGGTATCCTGCTGCCGGCCCTCGCCGCCGGTGCTGCCAGCTGCGGTGGCATCCCGGTCAGCACCCTGCTGGCGGCAGACCGTGTGCTGCGGTATATCGGGCGGCTGGCCTTTCCCATCTTCTGCTTTCTGGCCGTGGAGGGCTTTCTGCACACCCACAACGTCAAAGGCTACCTTGGGCGGCTTCTGCTGTTCGGCCTTCTGAGCGAGGTGCCTTTTGACCTTGCCTTTTTCCGCACACCGTTCGCCCCGCAGCACCAGAACGTTTACTGGACGCTGGCGCTGGGGCGTGCTGGCTATGGCAGGCTCAAGCGCTTTGAAAAGGAAAACGGCCTGCCCGGCTGGCAGGGGCTTGTGTGGGCGGGCGGCTGCGCCGCGCTGGCGCTGGCTGCCAACACCGACTACCACGCCATCGGCGTGCTCATCATCTGCACCCTGTACCTGACCCGCGCAGACCGCAAGCGGCAGTGCCTTGCAGGTGCGCTGCTGTTTTTGTTCGAGCTGACCGCGCCGCTGGCCTTTGTGCTGGTCTGGTTCTACAACGGGCAGCGCGGCGCGTGCAGTCCGCTGCAGAAAAAAGCCTTTTACTGGTTCTACCCGGTGCACCTGCTGGTGCTAGCAGGTATCACGAACCTTATGCTATAACAGCAGAAAGCCCGCCGTCCAAAGACAGCGGGCTTTTTACAGCTTCTCACATCGGGAACATCGCACCGGTCAGCAGCAGCATGGCAGGCACTGTGACCAGCATACACACGGTGGAGTGGGCCACCGCCTGACTGGCAAGGGTCGCTTCGGTGCCGGTCTGCTTGGCCAGCACAGCGGCAAGGCTGCCGGCCGGGCAGCAGGCGATGATGGACAGGCCGGTGCGCAGCACATTGTCCAGCGGCAGCAGCCACAGCAGCAGCATGAACAGCAGCGGGAACAGGATGCCGCGCAGCAGGGTGACCCGGTACAGGAAACCGGTGTGCAGCAGCGCACGGATGTCGCTGTCTGCCAGCAGCACACCTACGATCATGAGCGCCAGCGGGTGGTGCAGCCGCCCACCGCACTGCAGAACTGCTGCACCGGTGCGGGCAGCCGCCAGCCGGTGGCCAGCAGCACCAGCATAGCCACTGTGGCAATGTTGGTGGGGGTGATGAAGGTCTTGAGCCGGATCTTCTCGCCAGGGCGGAACAGGCACACCACATAGGTAAAGAACCATACATTATAAGAGGCCATGGCCATGCCTGCAAACACAGTGCCGCGCGCGGTGCCCAGCAGGGCGCTGCACAGCGGCAGGCCGATGAAGCCGCAGTTGGGCATAGCCGCCGTGCCCACCAGCACCGCATACTTGCCCGGCGTGTCGTGGTGCAGCCAGCTGCTCAACCGGCACAGGCCGGTGGTCACCACAAACAGTGCCAGCAGCAGCACGAACAGCACCCCTGCCTGAGTGAGCAGCTCCGGCTCACCGTCCACGGCTGCACCAGCCAGCATGGTACAGGGCAGCAGAAGCCTCATGATAAAATCCGACAAAAACTTGCTGTCACGATCCTTGATGATGCCGCTGCGTGCACCTACATAGCCCAGCAGCACTTCCAGAAAGATCACCGTGATCTGACCTGCCAAAACGCCAAACGCCATTGGTTTCTCCTTTTTGTTCCACAAGCCGCATTTTTCCTTTATAAAGGAAAAAGCCCATTGATTTCAACGAATCAACGAGCTTTTTCTTGGCGGAGTAGGAGGGATTTGAACCCTCGCGCCGTTGTTTAGACGACCTACGCCCTTAGCAGGGGCGCCTCTTCGACCTCTTGAGTACTACTCCAGAGCAAAGTGTGTTACACTTATTCAATAAAAAATGGCGGAGAGAGTGGGATTCGAACCCACGGTACGTTGCGTACGGCAGTTTTCAAGACTGCTTCCTTAAACCACTCGGACATCTCTCCTTGTGGACATCCGCCTTACGCCGTGTCGAATGCCTATTTAATTTACCAGATTTGCACGCCGGTGTCAAGCCTTTGGGGCAATTTTTTTCTTTCAGCCCTTAAAAACAAAATTTACCACAACCTTTTTGGGTCTTGGCCTGTTTCAGGTCTTTACAAGTACACCTTTTTGTTGTATAATAAACACAAGAAAATTTCCTCGCGGTGTAAAGGAGAAATATACCATGTCGTTTTCAGAACTTTTGAAGCAGTGCCGCAAAAAGCAGGGCATCAGCCAGGCTGAGCTGGCTTCCAAACTGGGCGTGACACAGCAGGCTGTCGGCAAATGGGAAAGCGGCAAGTCCTCTCCCGATCCGTCTACCGTGGCCCGCATTGCCGAGCTTTTGAATACCACAGCAGATTATCTGCTGGGCCTGTACCGCCCGGTAAGCAATGTTTCCGCCCCGGAAGAGCGGTTCTTTGGCAGCTATTCTGAAAGCCTGATCCCGGTGATCGGCACGGTAAAGGCCGGTTACGGTGCCCTCGCCTTTGAGGAGGACTACGGTCAGGAGTATGCCCGTGTGAAGGACCCCTCCAACTATTTTTATCTGGTGGTGCGCGGCGACAGCATGGAGCCCCGCATTCAGGACGGCGACCTTGCCCTTGTGCACAAGCAGGACACACTGGAAAACGGCGACCTTGGCGTGCTGATCTACGGCGATGAGGGCGAGGGCACCCTGAAGCGCTATATCCAGCGCGGCAACTGCGTGGTGCTGCAGCCTTCAACCCGGCCTACAGCGAAATGGTCATCAAGGGTGAGGACCTGAATCATCTGCACATCGCCGGCCGCGTGGTGGAGACCAAGGCGAAGTGGTAATAACTCCTTCCGTCTGCTCACGCTGTTCGCAGCCACCTCCCTCATGGAGGGAGGCCTTGGCAAAACCGGAAACTTTCCCGTACTGCCAAAGGCTCCTCCTCCGGGGGAGCTGGCACGGCGGCAGCCGTGACTGAAGGAGTTCGACACAAACTGATGTAAAGCCATCTGCAATTTTGCGCATGGCTTTATTTTTTGACCCTTTTTCCCACTTTGGAGGTGTATTCTGCATGGAACAGACCCTGATGGACAAGCTTACCATTCTGGCCGACAGCGCCAAATATGATGTTGCCTGCACCTCCAGCGGCGCATCCCGCACCGCGCGGGCAGGCATTCTTGGCAGCTGCTATGCACCGGGCTGCTGCCACGCCTTTACCGCCGACGGCCGCTGTGTAAGCCTTTTAAAGGTGCTCATGACCAACTGCTGTGCCTTCGACTGCAGCTATTGCGTCAACCGCAAGTCCAACGATATCCCCCGTGCCACCTTCACGCCCCGGGAATTGGCTGAGCTGACTGTGGAGTTTTACCGCCGCAACTACATTGAAGGGTTGTTCCTTTCCAGCGCGGTACTGGGCACGCCGGACTACACCACCGAACGGATGCTGGCCGCCCTGCGGCTGCTGCGGGGCGAATACCGCTTTGGGGCTATATCCACGCCAAGGCCATTCCCGGCACCAGCCGGAACTGCTGCAGCAGCTGGGATATCTGGCCGACCGCCTGAGTGTGAATGTGGAGCTGCCCAGTGAGCAGAGCCTGAACCTGCTGGCCCCGGACAAAGGGCGGCACTCCATTTTCCGGCCCATGAAGCAGATCGCAGTTTCCGGCGCGCAGAGCAAACAGGAGCTGACCGTCTACCGCCATGCGCCAAAGTTCGCACCCGCCGGGCAGAGCACCCAGATGATCGTAGGCGCTTCGCCGGAGACAGACTACCACATTTTAAAGCTCACTGAGGGCATGTACCGGAAGTACAGTCTGAAACGGGTGTTCTACTCCGCCTACATCCCGGTAGCCGAGGACACCCGCCTGCCTGCGCTGGACACCAAACCCCCGCTTTTGCGGGAGCACCGGCTGTATCAGGCTGACTGGCTGCTGCGGTTTTACCAGTTCAAGGCAGACGAAATTCTGGATGAAGCCAACCAGAGCTTCAACCCCTACCTCGACCCAAAATGCAACTGGGCCGTGCAGCACTACGGGCTTTTTCCGGTAGATGTGAACCGCGCGCCCTTTGAAATGTTGCTGCGTGTGCCGGGCATCGGCCCCAAAAGTGCCCGGCGCATCTGGCACGCGCGCAAGCTTTCCAGCCTTGGGTTGGACGAGCTGAAGCGCATGGGCGTGGTGCTCAAGCGGGCACAGTATTTCATCACCTGCAAGGGTTTTGCGGGTGCGCACCCGGGCCGCGGCACCGCCGGGCGGGAGCGCATCACGCAGGCGCTCATCGACCCCAACGTGTTCGGCGGCAGCTGCGAACAGCTCAGTCTGTTCACGCCGCCTGCGGTGGACGATCTGATCACGCAGGGCGTGGCACCGCGCGCAGCCATGCGCATGGTGCGGGAGGAGGCGGTGCAATGTCTGGCGAAGGCGCTGTAAATGTTCAAGTTCAGAAAGCCCGCAGGCTCCACGATGCGGATGTGGTGTACCTCTACGACAGCAGCTTTGAAGGCTTTCTGTGCTGCGTGTTCGAGAGCTTTGCCCAGCACGAGATCCCCTTTGCGGTGTGGACACCCCAGCGGGAAACTTCCACCCTGTACCCGGTCAAGGACATCCCCACCGACCACGCCAAGGCTCAGCGGGTGTTTGCCAGCTTTGGCAGAAAGCTTGGCCCCGAGACAGAGTACCTCGTCAGCCGGGATTTTCTCTCCGGGCGGGAGGACAAGGAGCTGCTGCTCATCCGCTTTCTGCATCTGCCTTCGCCCTCGGCCCCGGCACCGTGAAGCGCACCGGCCACCCGGACGTGGCCCCGCTGTATGAGATGAAGAAAAGCCTTGACTGGGAAGTGGACAAGTTTCAGGGCTTTGTGCGGTTTGAGGAGCACGACGGGATGCTGGGCGCCGTCATCCACCCCAAAAACTACATCCTGCCGCTGCTGCGGCCCCATTTCTGCGGACGGTTCCCGGAAGAAAACTTTATGATCTACGATGCGGTGCATCAGGCTGTGCTGCTGCAGGAGGACCACAAGGCCCGGCTGCTGGAGCTGGCCGCGCCGCTGGAGCTGCCGCCGCCCAGCGAGCGGGAGCAGCAGTTTCAGGCATTGTGGAAGCAGTTCTACCAGACGCTGGAGATCAAGGCCCGCCACAACGAAAAATGCCGCATGACCCACTGCCCCAAGCGCTTTTGGGCCGATATGGTGGAGATGAAAGATGAATTTTAACAAAAACGTTGCATCTGCGGCGTTGCAACCCCCAAAACCTATGGTATACTATAAGAGATATCCGGCAGGCCTTCTGCCGAACACTCCCGCACTGCTGCGGGGCAACACAAAAGGAGTATTGTAGCGTTATGGTTCGCATTACTATGGAAGACGGCGGCATCATCGATATCGAGCTGAACGAAGAAGCCGCTCCTATCACCTGTGAGAATTTCAAGAAGCTGGTCAGCGAGGGCTTTTACAACGGCCTGACCTTCCACCGCGTGATTCCCGGCTTTATGATCCAGGGCGGCTGCCCGCTGGGCAACGGCACCGGCGGCCCCGGCTGGAACATCAAGGGCGAGTTTGCTGCAAACGGCGTGAACAATCCGCTCAAGCACACCCGCGGCGTGATCAGCATGCACGCGCCATGAACCCAACAGCGCCGGCAGCCAGTTCTTCATCATGCATCAGGATGCACCTCATCTGGACGGCCAGTACGCTGCCTTTGGCAAGGTGGTTGCAGGCATGGATGTTGTGGATAAGATCGCAGCTGTCCGCACCGACTGGAACGATAAGCCCACCACCCGGTCAAGATGAAGACTGTGGAGCTCATTGAGGGCTGAATTTCAAACCTAAAAAATCCCGAACACCTTGCGGTGCCGGGATTTTTTGTTTTTGTTGATGCTTGTTTTTAGCAGCCTTCCTTTTCGGCCAGCTTGCGGCCCATGAGCACGCCCATGACCGAAGCCATCATCAGGCCGCGGGTCCAGCCGGAGGAGTCGCCCAGACAGTGCAGGCCCTTGATGTTGGTGTCAAGGTTCTCGTCCATCTTCACCTTGTTGGAGTAGAACTTCAGCTCCGGGCTGTACAGCAGGGTCTCGTTGGCGGCAAAGCCGGGCACCACCATATCCAGCATCTTGATGAACTCAATGATGTTGGTCATGGCGCGGTAGGGCATGGCGGCGGTGATGTCGCCTGCCACGGCATCCTTCAGGGTGGGCTTCACGTTGGACTGGGCCAGCTCCTTCTGCCATGTGCGCTTGCCGTCCAGAATGTCGCCGTAGCGCTGCACCATGATGTGGCCTGCGCCCAGCATGTTGGTCAGCTCGCCCACCTTCTGTGCGTAGGCAATGGCTGGTTGAACGGCTCGGTAAAGTTGTGGGAGACCAGAATCGCAAGGTTGGTGTTCTCGCTCTTTTTCTCCTTGAAGCTGTGGCCGTTGACCACGGCAAGGTCGTTGTCGTAGTTTTCCTGCGCCACAAAGCCGCCGGGGTTCTGGCAGAAGGTGCGCACCTTGTTCTTCCAGGGCTTGGGGTAGCCAATGAGCTTGGACTCATACAGCACCTTGTTCACCTTTTCCATGACCTCATTGCGGCACTCCACGCGCACACCGATGTCCACGGTGCCGGGCTTGTGGGCAATGTGGTGCTCGGCGCAGATCTTTTCCAGCAGTCCGCACCGCGGCGGCCGGTGCCAATGACCACGGTATCCGCATACACAGGCCGGACCTGATCGCCGTCCTTCAGCAGCACGCCCTTGCACTCCTCGTTCTCAAGGATGATGTTCTCGCACTCGGTATTGAACAGCATCTCCACGCCATTGTCGGCCAGATAGTTCTGGATGGCCAGATACAGCTGCTGCGCCTTCTCTGTGCCAGATGGCGGATCGGGCAGTCCACCAGCTTCAGGCCGGCATGGATGGCGTTCTTGCGGATCTCCTTGATCTCCTCGCCGGTGTAGATGCCCTCCACATGGGGGTCTGCGCCGAACTCAAGATAGATCTTGTCGGTGTAGTCGATAAGCTCCTGTGCAAACTCCTCTCCGATCAGGGCGGGCAGGTCGCCGCCCACCTCATAGGAGAGGCTCAGCTTGCCATCCGAGAAGGCACCTGCACCGGAAAAGCCGGTGGTGATGGCGCAGGTGGGGCGGCAGTTGACGCAGTGGCCCACTTCGGCTTTGGGGCAGTGGCGCTTTTCCACGGGCTTGCCCTTTTCCACCAGCAGCATCTTCTTTTTGCTGCCGTGGCGCAGCAGCTCCACAGCGGTAAAAATGCCAGCCGGGCCGGCACCGACAATGATCAGATCATACTTTTCCATTTTCTCTTTTTCCTTTGCTGTTTTGATTGCGAACTCCTTCCGTCAAACCCTTCGGGTTTGCCAGCTCCCTCATTGAGGGAGCCTTTGGCATTCCGGCAAACTTCCGCGGAAACGGAAAAGTCTCCGGTTTGGCCAGAGGCCCCATCCCAGAGGGGGCTGTCTGCGAAGCAGACTGGAGGAGTTTCCTTATTTCTCGTTCTCCTGTTCCACAGTGGCGCTCTCGTCCACCTCATCCAGCTCCACAGCGCTGGCCTCGGCATCGGTGCGGGTCACATCCGGGGCGACCACGCCGTCGCCGTTCAGATCTTCACCGGTCAGGGACTCCAGCATGGACTGAGTTTCCGGGTGCAGCTTGGCAAAACGGCGCACGGCCAGCACCGTGTACAGGGCGCTGAGCAGGTTGATGGAACCCTCCACGATCAGGATGATGCCAATGGCCATGACCAGCGTTTCCATGGTGCCGAAGGGGTTCAGGATCATGATAACGCCCAGCACCACGCTGAGCACCGGCAGCAGCAGAAAGCTCTTCCAGCTGGAATAGCCGCAGCGGCGCAGGTCCAGTGCGTTCTGCACACGACTGATGCTGTCAAAGATCACGAACAGGCCGAACACGATGGGCAGGATACTCACCACGATGTCGCTGCGCAGGATCAGGAACGCACCCAATGCCAGACAGATGATGCCGGAGATCAGGGTGAGCTGGCTTTGGAACACACCGCGTTCCACCACAAAATAGCGGATGAGCTGCACCGCCGCGCAGGCCAGCACCACAGCGCCCAGCGCATAGCACACGATGTTCAGGGCCGTGGTGGGCTTCATGAGCAGAAAAACGCCCAGACCCAGATACAGCGCACTCATGAGCACCAGATTCCATTTGAGCTTTTTTACCATAGAGATCACGTTCCTTTCCTTTGCAGGGACAGTTTTTCACGCCCCTCATTCGGCAGGGGAATACATGGGGGCAATGATGTTTTTGTTGATGCGGGCGTAGAAGCCAAGGCTCAGCAGGACACTGACGATCTCAGCGATGAGGAAGGCCCACCAGACATTGTTGACATTGCCGGTCTGTGCCAGCAGCCATGCGGCCGGCAGCAGCACGAACAGCTGCCGGCAGACCGAAACGATCAGGCTGAACACACCGTTGCCCAGTGCCTGAAACACCGAGCTGAGCACGATGCTGGCACCCGCCAGCAGGAAGTGCAGGCAGATGATGCGCATGGCCGGGATGCCAATGGCCAGCATGGCATCACTGGCCGCAAAGATGCCCAGCACCTTATCCGGCGCGAACTGGAAGATGCAGAAACCAATGAGCATGATGCACTCGGCATAGCAGACTGCCAGCTTGATGGTTTTTTTCACGCGGTCCGGTCTGCGGGCACCGTAGTTGTAGCTGATGATGGGCACCATGCCGTTGTTCAAGCCAAAGATGGGCATGAACACGAAGCTCTGCAGCTTGAAGTACACACCGAACACCGCCACCGCTGTGGCCGAGAAGCTCATGAGGATCAGGTTCATGCCAAAGGTCATCAGGCTGCCCACGCACTGCATGGCAATGCTGGGCAGGCCCACCGTGTAGATGCGGCCAATGGCCTTGGCACTGGGGCGGAAGCCCTTGAAGCTGATCTGGATATCTGGGTTCCTGTTCAGGTTGAAGAACAGGGTCATGCCTGCGCCGCAGAACTGGCCGATGACCGTTGCCACAGCTGCGCCGGTGGTACACTGAGGGCCTCACCGCAGTAACCAAAGATGAAGATAGGGTCCAGAATGATGTTCACCACGGCACCCACCAGCTGGCTGATCATGCTCAGGTGGGTGCGGCCGGTAGCGGCCAGCAGCTTTTCGCCCATGGTCTGGGTGAAAAGGCCCAGACTGAAGATGCAGCACACCGAAAGATACTGGATGCCCTGCTGCGCAATAGCCGCATCACTGGTCTGTGCATAGAAATAGGGCTTCATGCAGGTAAGGCCAATGACGAGGAACACCACGAAGCTGCACAGCGAAAGAAAGATGCCGTTTTTCGCCGTGGCATTGGCGCGGCTCTGGTTCTTTTCGCCCAGACTTTTGGACAGCATGGCGTTCACGCCTACGCCGGTGCCCACGCCCACAGCGATCATCACATTCTGCAGCGAGAAGGCGAGGGACACAGCGGTGAGGGCGCTTTCACTCACATGGGACACGAACACCGAGTCCACCACGTTGTAAAGCGCCTGCACCAGCATGGAGATCATCATGGGCACGCTCAGCTTGACCAGCAGAGGGTTGATCTCATGGTGCCCATAATGTTTTCCCGCGTTTGGGCGGGAGAGGTTTGGGGTTGCTTTGTTTCCACGTTTGCTCCTTTTTTACATTGGGATGGGTTTGCTAGAGACAGATTGCCGCACTTGTGCAGCTGGCAGGGCTTCTGAAAACCGGAAACGGCATCAGCGCCCGGGTTGCGGCTCCCAGCGTCCACTTCGTGACCGCCCATGCGGCACTCGTGTCCTGCTGGCCGCTGCCCCAACGGCTCCTCCCTGTTTCGGCCGCAGGCGCGGTCGTCGCCGTTGCCCGAAACGTGGCAGGGTGCAAAAGCACCCTACCCACGAATCATCGTTGTTTTATTTTGAAGTGCCCGGGCGGTCAGCAAGGTTCTTCTCCTTGGCGGCGGCTGCGTCCAGGATCATCTTCACGCAGGTCTCGCGGCCAGAGCAGCTTGATGGCCAGATCATAGTTGTGGGCATCACCCCAGCGGTTCTGGGTGTAGTAGTTGTAGTAGGCAGAACGGTTGCGGTCGGTCTTTTCCACCTCGTCCTTGATGCCCTTTTCGTCCTTGGCCTTGACCAGAGGATTGGTCTTTGCGTATTCCAGCCGCCACTCCTTGGGGGCGTACACGAACACGCGCAGCACATCCTTGCGCTCACGCAGCACATAGTCGCCGCAGCGGCCCAGGATCACGCAGGGGCCTTCCTCGGCCAGCTGCTTGATGATGCGGCTCTGAAGAATGAATACCTGATCGCCCAGCGGCAGCTCATTGCCCATGGTGTACAGACTGTACAGCAGGCTGTGAGTATGCCGTTTTTCACTGGCGGCAACAGCTTCTTCCGAAAGACCGGAGTGCTTTGCTGCCATGGTGATCAGCTCTTTGTCGTAAAGCTTGATGCCCAGCGCATTTGCCACATCTTCAGCGATGTAGCGGCCGCCCGTGCAGTATTCACGTCCCAAAGTGATGATCGTCTTTGCCATAATGTGTTCCTCCTATGTCTTGATCTATAGCCCAAAGGCTTTGGGTCGGGCCGGTCATTCCGCCGGCTTTTCCTGTGCCTGGGAAACAGGTTGCTCCGGCGTGGGGCGCGGCTTTGGCAGCCGCACCTCCGCCACGCGCATGGCACCGGTCTGGTCCACTGCATACACGCTGCAGCGGCAGCCTGCGGCCATGATCTTTTCCGGGAAGCGGATGCCGCCCTCCGGCGTGCGCTCCATCCGGCAGAAGCTGCGGTGGGCGGTGGTGGCGTGGGCCACACCGTCGTGGCACGCACAGGCCACCCAGCCGGAAAAGCCTTCCGGCAGCGGGTCCTTCACGCCGCGCTGCTCAAAATAATAAACGTCTGCCGTCTCGCCGGGCACCAGCTCGCAGCGCATCCGCAGCGGACGGTTGGCGGCAACATCGCGGGGTTTCGCCCGCAGGGCGATGGCGCGCCCGGTAAAGTAACGCATAAAGTCCACCAGTGCCATGGTGCAGTTCACTGCGCCGTTGGAATCTGCGGTGGGGTCGTTCAGCAGCACATAATCTGCCATTACGGCATCGTCGTGGCCAAAGCCGCGCAGGCCCATCCAGACCCGCACCGGGTCCCGCTGGCCGCGGATGCGCCGCTCCACCTGCACTGCCACACAGCAGTCATCGTGGATCTGGCACGCAGGTCGCAAGGTCCATCCATGCCTGCCAGCAGGGGTAGCCGCAGCAGCCGGCGGCTGCAGCCGCAAAGGCCGCATTGGCGGTGGTGCTGTGGGCCATGTCCTCCATCACATAAGCCACTTCTTCGGGCAGGACATCCTCGCCCCAGCAGTTCATCAGTGCCGCCATGACCAGCGGCAGATCCATAGTGCGCCCAAAGCTGGGATCGTGGGCGGAAAGGCAGTATTCCGGCAGATAGAGCTGCCGGTTCAGCGGGTGGCCGTTGTGCTTCTCCCACGCCAGCGGCCGCACTGCCGCAGCCAGCAGGCGCACTGCGGGCGAGACCTTGTCATCGTTGGTGGAAAGGTTCACCTGCAGCTGCACACCGGTGCCGCCGCCGGGCGTTGCCACGGTCACGGTATCGCCCATGAGGAAGATCATGCCATCGTCACTCTGGGAATTGCAGCTGCAGCGGGGGTAGCCCGGTGCCCACTTGCCAAAGCTCATCCAGCCGGTCCAGTTTCCTCCGGCATATACCCGGCAGCGCACCTCCACCATGGTGTTGTGGGGCGCAAAGGCGTTCCAGCTGACATTCAGGTTGCAGAAGGCCGGCATGGCAAATTCCGGCGTGGTGTAGCTGCCGTATTGCAGGCAGCGGCCCGCCACGCTGTCCAGCACCAGTGCACCGCCGTCCAGTGCACATTGTCCAGCTGCCCGCGGGAGAAGGTCTCGGTGCCCTGCAAAACCAGATTATTCCGTTGTTCCATGGAGCACCCCTCCTTTGCGGAAGTTCAAATTTACTCTTCGGTGTCGTCGGTTCTTTCGCCGTAGTCCTCTTGGAGGGCGGCTTCCAGCTCGGCATCCTTCATTTTGCGGATGCTCTCCTCAATGTGGAACACCTTTTCAATATCGCCGTAGATGATCTGGCAGGATACTTCGGTCACGAACCAGAAGCCGAAGATCAGCATGAGCAGCAGGCCCAGCGGCATGCACAGGATCACCACGCCCCAGAACAGGATCTGCACGATGGCCGCCGCCAGTGCGTGGGGCAGGAACGCGATCATGCAGTTGATGCTGTTTTTCACGGTCAGGCTGAAGGGCTGATCCAGCAGCACCACCTGCGGCCACATGTAGGCGAACAGCATCTGGAAGATGAGCAGGTTCAGCACCGTGGCCACCCACAGCGGCACGCCCACATTGGTGCCCTTGCTCAGCATATTGAAGCAGAAATACACAAGGAAGATCTGCGCCGTGACCACCACACAGTAGAAGATGCCCGGCGCAATGCTGGCCTTGAAGTTGCGCTTGAAGCACGGCGATAGGTCACCCACCAGTAACCGGCTTCGTCACGCAGGGCACGCAGCACGGTATCGTACATGCCGGCCAGCGCAGGCCCGGCCAGAATGCCGCCTACCACCGCACTTGCCAGCATGACAGGCAGGCTGTTTGCCAGAAAGCCGATGTACACCAGACAGATCACCGGCAGAAAGCCGATGCAGGCCAGCAGGTTTGCAAGGAACATGCCGTTCATATCACGGCCCACAAGCTCAAAAAAACGGCCCACGCCGGTCTTGCGGGGAGCATCCTTTTCAACGCCCTTACCGGCCTTGAAGTCATTTGCGGAAGGAAATAAACCCATGTTCGTATGGTACCTCTCTCTTCATCCATTGGGCCGGCAGAAAGCATTTCGTGCAGAAAGTGCCATTGTGCTGGCTTTACAACTATAAATATACCCGCATTTTGTCAATTTTGCAAGACCGCAGATCCTCCGATTTGTAAAAAAAGTGTTATTTCTCCCCTTTTTACAAAAAGTGTGATACAATGACAATGGCATATTTTGCCGAAGGGAGGAAAACACAATGAGTATTTTTCGCACGATTGCGATGTTTATCTACTTATTTGGTTATATGATCGTCCATTATGGCGTGCTGCGCCGGGCGGAACGCGCTCTAGCTGCAGGCGACATGCAGCTGGTGGAAGAACTTGTCAACAAGCATATCCCGCACTGGAGCCGGGGCATTTTAAAGGTGACCGGCGTTTTCCTGAGCGTGGAGGGCCTTGAGAATATCCCCAAAGATACGGCCTGCGTGTTCGTGGGCAACCACCGCAGCTACTACGACATCCCGCTTTTGCTGGCCAGTCTGGATAAGCCCCACGGCATCCTTGCCAAGGAAGAGCTGGAAAAGATCCCGCTGCTGAACCGCTGGATGAAGCTGCTGGGCTGCGTGTTCGTGCAGCGCGACGACCTGCGGGCATCCGTGCGCGCCCTGAACGATGCCACTGCCATTGTGGAGAGCGGCAAGAGCTTCGTCATTTTCCCGGAGGGCACCCGCTACAAAGGGGAAGAGGCGGTGCCGGTGAGTTCAAGGCCGGTGCATTCCGCATTGCCGTCAAGACCGGCGCACCGGTGGTTCCGGTGGCCATTACCGGTGCACGTGCCTGTTCGAGAACAATGGCAACCTGTGCCATCCGGGCAGCGTGCATATCAAGGTGCTGCCGCCCATCCGGACTGCAGGCATGAGCAAGGCCGAGCAGAAGCAGCTGCCGGACGCTGTGCGTCAGGCCATTCTGGCACAGCTGTAAATCAGAACTTGGAGGGAACTGCCCCATGGCAAGCTACCGTTACGAACGCGATATCGACCCCAAAGACCTCCAGCCCCGCAAACAGCGCCAGTACACCCGCAAGGAACGCTGGGCCAACTGGTGGGATTATAACCTCAAGTGGGTCATCATCATCGGCATCATCGTGGTGTTCTTCGGCTACAACTTCATCGGGCAGTATTTCTTTACCGTCCATGCAGACTATAACGTGGCCGTTGTGGCACCCCACTACCTGCCGGAAGCCACCCAGACCGCCCTGCAGGACGCCCTTGCCGCCTACGGCGAAGACCGGAACGGTGACGGCAAGGTGGTGGTAAAGCTGAACCTCTACACCATGGACTTTGGCAACGAGGACTCGGACGCCTACCTTGACATGGCAGGCACCACCAAGCTTTCCACCGACATTCAGGGCGCGCTGAGTTCCATCTTCATCCTGTACGACCCAGCCGGGTTCCAGCAGACCACCGGCACCCTGCGCTACCTCGACGGCAGCCTGCCGCAGTCCGACGCAGACAGTGACTGGTGGAACATGGTCTACCGCTGGACCGACTGCCCGGTGCTGGCGGGCCTTGATCTGGGCGATTACGCCTCCGATGCCGTGCAGAGCGAAAGCGGCTCCAGTCAGGAGCTGATGAGCTGGTACTATATCGGCATCCGCGGCGCATGGAACAAGGACTCCGCGACCTGCTTGAGGGCGGCGAAGAACTGTGGAACAAGCTGACCGCCGGGGCGGTTTCTACCGCCAGTGCAGAGGGCTGAGCCATGCGGTTCCGGGTAAAGCGCGGCGGGCCTGCCGCCGGGTTCACATTTGACCGCACAGCAAAGCCGGTGCAAAGGCCAGAGCCGGAAAAGCCGGTCTCCCTTGCACAGGCGCTGGATAATCCCTATGGGAGATATTACGGCAAAGCAAGGAGCCGGGAAGAGCTGCTGAAAAACAGATAATATGCAAATAGAACTCCCCCAGTCGCCTTCGGCGACAGCCCCCTCGGGGATGGGGCCCTTGGCAGAACCGGAAACTTTTCCGCTTTGTCAGCGGCTCCCTCTTTGAGGGAGCTGGCAAACCCGCAAGGGTTTGACTGAGGGAGTTCGTTTTCTATTTTGTTCTTTTTACACATATCTGATTTGAAATATTCTCCCCTTTGAAACGCCGGAGGTTTTGTTGTTTCTCCGTCCCAGTTATGGTATACTTACTGGGTATCTATTATCTTGATGGTATTTATCATACATACAAAAGGATGTGAACCCATGGACGCACTGGAACAGGCGCGCGCGAGATCGACACGGTGGATGCCCAGCTGGCTGCGCTGTTTGAGCGGCGGATGGCTGCTGTGCTGCAGGTGGCCGAATACAAAAGAGCCCATGGCCTGCCCGTTTACGATGCCGCCCGCGAGACGGCAGTGCTGAAAAAGGCTGCGGCCCGCATTCAGGACCCGGCCCTGCGGCCCTACTATAAAGACCACGTGCAGAACCTGATGGACGTGGCAAAGCAGTACGAAGCCGTGGTGCTGGGCCAAAACCGCGCCGCCTATCAGGGCGTGGAGGGCGCTTTTGCTCACATTGCCCTCCGGGCGCTGTTCCCCCACGCCGAGGCTGTGAGCTATCCCACCTGGGACGAGGTGTTTGACGCGGTGGAACGCGGCGATGCTGCCCGGGGTGTCGTTCCCTTTGAGAACAGCCATGCGGGCGATGTTTCCGCCGTGCTGGATCTGTGCTATAACCATCCGGCGCTGTGGGTGGTGGATGTGTACGATCTGCCATCTCCCAGAATCTTCTGGTGCTGCCGGGCACAAAACTCGACCAGATCAAAAGCGTCTACAGCCACCAGCAGGCCATCGCCCAGAGCGAGACCTTTTTAAGGCAGTTCGGCCTGCCCGCCACCGCCATGGCCAACACCGCCATGGCCGCAAAGTTCGTGGCCGAAAGCGGCGACTCCTCCAAAGCGGCCATTGCAAGCGTGGAGACGGCGGCACTGTACGGGCTGGAGGTACTGGTGCCCAGCATCAACACCGACGGCGACAACACCACCCGCTTTATCGTGCTCAGCCGCGAAAAGCCTACCGGCGGCAACCGGTTCTCGCTGCTGTTCACGGTGGACAACAAGCCCGGCAAGCTGGGCGAGGTGATCCAGATCATCGGTGCCAGCGGCTTCAATATGGAGTCCATCAAGAGCCGGCCCATGCCTCATGTGCCGTTTGAATATTATTTTTACGTGGAGCTGGTGGGCGACCCCACCGCCGATGAGACCGCCGCGCTGCTGCGTGAGCTTGACCGCACCTGCCGTACCGTGCGGCTGTTAGGAGTGTATACCAAATGAGTGAATTTATCGGAACCAAGCTGACCATGAATCTGGGCGAGCGCAGCTATGACATCATCGTCAAGAGCGGCTCGCTGGAAAACCTGTACCAGTTCGCCCGGCTGGACCGCCGTGTGGCCGTTGTGACCGACAGCGGTGTGCCCGCACAGTACGCCCAGATGGTGGCCGACCAGTGCAAGGATGCCCACATCATCACGGTGCCGCAGGGCGAAGCCAGCAAGAGCTTTAAAATTCTGGAATCCGTCCTCAAGCAGATGCTGGAATTCGGCATGGGCCGCGGCGATCTGGTGATTGCCGTGGGCGGCGGCGTGGTGGGCGATCTGGCCGGTTTTGCCGCTTCCATCTACATGCGGGGCATCGACTTCATCAACTGCCCCACCACCACCCTTTCCATGATCGATTCCTCCATCGGCGGCAAGACCGCCGTGGATCTGGGCGATACCAAAAACATCGTGGGCGCTTTCTGGCAGCCCAAGCTCGTCATCGTGGACCCGGACACCCTTGCCACTCTGCCCCGCCGCCACTTCATCAACGGTCTGGCAGAAGCCGTCAAGGCAAGCCTGCTGGCAGACCCCGAGCTGTTCGCGATCTTTGAAAATGGCGACGTGGATGCCAGATCGGCGAGATCATCTGCCGCAGCCTGCGGTTCAAGAAGAACATCGTGGAGCAGGACGAGACTGAGCAGGGCATGCGCAAGGCGCTCAACTTCGGCCACACCATCGGCCACGGCATCGAGGCCGTCAAGGGCATCAAGGGCCGCCGCACCGTGGGCCTTTACCACGGCGAGTGCGTGGCGCTGGGCATGCTGCCCATGATCGAATCCAAGGCATTGCAGAAGCGGGTGCGCGCGGTGTACCGCCGCCTCGGCCTGCCCACCCGCACTACTTACGATAAGGAAAAGGTGCTGGCTGAAATGCTGCACGACAAAAAGGCACAGAGCGGCCAGATCACCATTATCAAGGTGCCGGGTCTGGGCTGCTGGCGCGCCGAGACCATCCCGGTGGAGGGTCTGCGTCCCCTGCTGGGCATTGAGGAGTAAGCCATGAAAAATACATTCGGCAGCGACCTTTCGCTGACCATTTTTGGCGAGAGCCATGGCCGCGCCATCGGCGCGGTGTTGGACGGCATGGCCGCAGGCCTGCCGGTGGACGAGGCATTTCTTGCCGCCTGCATGGACAAGCGCCGTGCCCGGGGCGACGGCCTGTCCACTCCCCGGGTGGAGGCAGATGCCGTGCAGCTGCTGTCCGGCGTGGTGAACGGCCGCACCACCGGCACCGCCATTGCCCTGATGATCGAAAATACCAACACCCGCAGCGGCGATTACGCCAAGACCGCAGACCTTCTGCGCCCCGGCCATGCAGACTACACCGCCTACGCCAAGTACCACGGCTTTCAGGATGCGCGCGGCGGCGGGCACTTCTCCGGCCGGGTGACGGCCGCCCTTGTGGCGGGCGGTGCCATTGTGCTGAGCGCACTGCACCGTGCGGGCATCGACATCACCACCATATCGCAGAGTGCGCTGGCATTGCGGACACCCGCTTTGCACAGGATGATGCCGCACAGCTCTCTGCTCAGGTGGAAGCCCTTGCCAGCAAGCCCGAGGCTTTGCGGTGCTGGATGAAACCGTAGAAGAACCCATGAAAGCCGCCATCCGTGCCGCCGGTGCGGAGGGCGACAGCGTGGGCGGGATGCTGGAAACCGCCATCCTCGGCCTGCCGGCAGGCATCGGTGAGCCCTATTTTGACAGCGTGGAAAGCGAGATCGCACATCTGGTGTTCTCCGTCCCCGCCGTCAAGGGCATCGAGTTCGGCACCGGCTTCGGCTTTGCCGGAATGCGCGGCTCTGAAGCAAACGACGCCTTCCGCATGACGCCGGAGGGTGCTGTGGTGACCGCCACCAACCACAATGCGGGCATCAACGGCGGCATCGCCAACGGGATGCCGGTGGTGTTCCGCACCGTGGTCAAACCCACACCCAGCATCTACAAGCAGCAGGATACAGTAGACTATCTTGCCAAAAAGGACGCACAGCTGTCCATTCAGGGCCGTCACGACCCCTGCATCGTGCCCAGAGCCGCCATCGTGCAGACCTGCGCCGCCGCACTGGCTGTGGGCGACCTGCTCACGGCACGCTACGGCGAGGCTTGGATGACCCACCCCACCAGCTTCCGGAAGGAGGACGAGTAAAATGGAATACGGACTCATCGGCGCAAAACTCGGCCACTCCTACTCCAAGATCATCCACGAGATGCTCTGCGGCTACCACTACGACCTGTGCCCTCTGCCCACCGAGGAAGAGGCCCGGGCCTTTCTGGCAAAGCGGCAGTTCAAGGCCATCAATGTGACCATCCCCTATAAAAAGCTGGTGATGGAATACTGCTCCTACATTGACCCGCGGGCCAAGGCCATCGGGGCGGTGAACACGGTGGTGAACAAAAACGGCCTGCTCTACGGCTATAACACCGATTATATGGCTTTGCCCACCTGTGCGACGCCCACGGCGTGAATTTTGCAGGCAGAACCGTGCTCATTCTGGGCACCGGCGGCACCCACAATACCACCAGCGCTGTGGCCCGGGACAAAGGTGCGGCAAAGGTGCTCACCGTCAGCCGCCATCCGGACCCGGAAAAGGGCGAACTGAGCTATGCCGAGGCCGTTTCCAGCGGGGCGCAGATCGTGGTAAACACCACACCGGCCGGCATGTACCCCAATGTAGGCGTGTGCAATCTGGACGTTGCCGCCATGCCAGACCTTGAAGCTGTGGTGGATGTGGTGTACAACCCCGACAAGACCGAGCTCATCCTCCGCGCCGAGGAAGCGGGCGTGCCGGTGGCTGTGGGCGGCCTTGAAATGCTGGTGGCGCAGGCGGTGTATGCCGCAGAATATTTTCTGGACCGCAAGTTCGAGGATGCGCCGGTTGAAATTCGGCGCATCACTGCCGCACTGCGCCGCGACATGCTGAACATTGCCCTGATCGGGATGCCCTCTTCCGGCAAGACCACCCTCGGCAGGATGCTGGCAAAGAGCCTTGGCCGTACCTTTGTGGATCTGGATGAGGAGATCGTAAAGACCGACGGCCGCAGCATCCCGGATATCTTTGCAGCCGAGGGCGAGGACGGCTTCCGCACAAAGGAAACTGCCGAAACACAGCGCTTTGGCAAAGAGGGCCGACAGCTCATTTCCTGCGGCGGCGGCATTGTAAAAAAGCCGGAGAATCTGCGTGCTCTGCACCAGAACGGCATCATTCTGTTCATCGACCGGCCGGTGGATGCGCTGGCCGTGGGCGGCGGCAGGCCGCTTTCTTCCAGCATGGACGCCCTGCGCCAGATGGAAGCACAGCGCCGTCCGCTGTATCTGGCAGCGGCAGATGCCGTCATTCCCAACAACGGCACGCTGGACGATGCCCTGCATGCCGCCATGGAGGCACTGGATGAAATTTTTGATTCTTAACGGCCCGAACCTCAACATCATGCGCTGGTCGGAGCCGGGCGTACCCGGTGAGCTGGATTATAACGCCATCATGGACTATGTGCAGGCAGGCTGCGAACAGCTGGGCATTGAGACCGACTGCTGCCAGTCCAACCACGAGGGCGACCTCGTGGACGAAATTCAGGCCGCAGCGGGCCGGGTGGACGGCATCGTGCTGAACCCTGGTGCCTACGCCCACTACAGCGTGGCCATTCTGGATGCGCTGCGCCTGTGCGGCGTACCCGCCGTGGAAGTGATGCTGCACGCCCCGGACGAGCGGGAGCCTTCCGCAAAACGGATGTGGTGTCCTTTGGCTGTCAGGGCCACTTCATCGGGGAAGGCCCGCAGGGCTACCTGCACGCCTGCATTTATCTGGCCCAGCTGCTGCGCACCGACGGCTCCAGCAAGGCGCATATCGTGATGTAAAAACGAAAGGAAATTATCACCATGATCATCTCCACTAAAAAAGGGACTCCGAAGGATGAACTGGAAAAGATCGTTGACAAATTCGAGAATCAGGGTCTGGACGTGACCCTGATCACCGGCAAGGACTACAACGTGTTCGGTCTTGTGGGCGACACCACCAAGATCGATGAACGGGATGTGCTGGCAAACCCGTGGATCGACAACGTCACCCGCGTGTCCGCGCCCTATAAGCGTGCAAACCGCCTGTTCCACCCGGCAGATTCCGTGATCGACTGCGGCGGCGTGAAGATCGGCGGCAAGGAAAAGATCGCCGTCATGGCAGGCCCCTGCAGCATCGAGGGCGCAGAGCAGGCTCTGCGCATTGCACAGGGCGTGAAGGCCGGCGGTGCCACCCTGTTCCGCGGCGGTGCCTACAAGCCCCGCACCTCTCCCTACTCCTTCCAGGGCCTTGAGACCGAGGGCATTCTGGATATGGTAAAGGCCCGCGAGGCCACCGGCATGCCCATCGTCTCCGAGCTGATGAGCGAGGACCGTATCCCGGAGTTTGAGGAGTATGTGGACGTGGTGCAGATCGGTGCCCGCAACATGCAGAACTTCCAGCTGCTCAAGGCCGTTGGCAAGATGCACAAGCCGGTGCTGCTCAAGCGCGGCCTGTGCAACACCATCGAGGAGTGGATCATGAGCGCCGAGTATATCATGGCCGGCGGCAACGAGCAGGTCATCCTGTGCGAGCGCGGCATCCGCACCTTCGAGAAGTACACCCGCAACACTCTCGATCTCTCTGCAGTGCCCATCATCCACGAAAAGACCCACCTGCCCATCATCGTGGACCCCAGCCACGCCACCGGCAAGGCCAATCTGGTCGAGCCTATGATGATCGCTGCCGTGGCCGCCGGTGCCGACGGTCTGGAAGTGGAGGTCCACTACGACCCGCAGCACGCATGGAGCGACGGCGCACAGTGCCTGACCCCGGATTCCTTCGCGCAGGCCATGGCAAAGTGCCGTCAGGTGGCATGGGCCATTGGCCGGGATATGTAACGGCCTATGCTGGTAACGATTCAGAACGCGCGTTCCGTGGGCGGCACTATCACCGCACCTCCCAGCAAGAGCATGGCTCACCGTGCTGTGCTCTGCGCGGCACTGGCCGAGGGCCGCAGCCACATCACCAATCTGGAATTCAGCAAGGACATCTCTGCCACGCTGGGCGCAGCGGCACAGCTGTGCGCCCGTGTGCGCACCGGCGCAGACGACGCTGTAGTGGAAGGCTGGGGCATTTTGTGCCCCTTGCCGCGCCGGTGGACTGCTGCGAGAGCGGCAGCACCCTGCGCTTTCTCATCCCCATCGCCAGCCTGACCGGACAGGCAGTTTCCTTCACCGGCCGCGGGCGGCTGATGGAGCGGCCTCAGTCGGTGTATGAAGCTCTGTACCGGGAGCAGGGCCTGCGGTTTGAGCAGAGCGCTGCCGGGCTGACCGTGGAAGGGGCACTGACCCCCGGCGAATACCGCCTTGCAGGCAATGTATCCAGCCAGTTCATCAGTGGGCTGCTGTTTGCTCTGCCGCTGCTTTCCGGCAACAGCACGCTGCACCTCATCCCGCCGGTGGAGAGCCGCAGCTACATCGATATGACCCGCTCTGTGCAGGCAGCCTTCGGTGTGCAGAGCCATTGGCTGGACGAAAACACTCTTGCCATCCCGGGCGGGCAGCACTATCACCCCTGCGATTACACCGTGGAGGGCGATTACAGTCAGGCCGCGTTCCCGGCGGTGCTGGGTGCCGCGTGCGGCAGCGTGACCATCACCGGCCTTGCCCCGGAAACGCTGCAGGGCGATGCCGCCATTCTGGACATCCTGCGCCGGTGCGGCGCGGTGTTTACCCGCACGGCAGAGGGCATCTCTTTGAAAAGGCCCCCTGCACGGGGTGGACATCGACCTTGCGGACTGCCCGGACCTTGGCCCTGTGCTCATGGTGCTGGGCCTGCTGTGCGAAGGCACTACAGTCATCCGCAACGCAGAGCGTTTACGCCTGAAGGAGAGTGACCGCATCGCTGCCATGGAGGCCGAGCTGCGTGCCTGCGGCGGCGTGCTGGAAAGCGAGGGCGGCACCATTACGGTGCACGGCTGCGCGAACAGTCTGCACGCTCCGGCGGGTGTTCTGCATGGGCACAATGACCACCGTGTGGTCATGAGCCTTGCGGTGCTGGCCCTGAGTACGGGCATCCCCCTGACCGTGGACGATGCCGAAGCCATTACAAAAAGCTGGCCGAATTTCTTTGAAGCCATCAAGCCCTTGGGCGCGGAGGTGGAATATGCTTGATAAAACAAAACGTTATCTCGTGGTGGGCCTTGGCCTGCTGGGCGGCAAATACGCGCTGGAACTGACGAAAGCCGGTTTCCATGTGGACGGCATCAACCGCAGCGAGGGGCATTTGCAGTACGCGCTAGAGCACGGCTATATCGCCAGCGGCAAGACCCACGATTTTGAGGACCTTGTGAGCAGCGCCGACCACATCATCTTTGGTCTGTACCCCACGGCCTCATCGAGTGGTTCCGCACCTACGGCCATCTGCTCAAGCCCGGCTGCATCTTTACGGATGTTTCCGGCGTAAAGACCGGCCTTGTGGAGCCGGTGCAGGCCATGTGCCCGGCGGGCGTGGAGTTCATTGCCAGCCACCCGATGGCAGGCCGTGAGACTTCCAGCGTGGAGCACGCCGCCGAGGTGAACTTTGCCCCGGCCAACTTCATCATCACCCCCACGGAAAAGAACACGCCCGAAGCCATCCAGTGGGCAAAGGACCTGGCCGAAGTGCTGGGCTTCCACCACATCTGCACCCTGACGGTGCAGGAGCACGACAAGATGATCGGCTATGTGAGCCAGCTGTGCCATGCCATCGCCGTGAGCCTGATGTGCGCCAACGATAACTCTTCGCTGTGCGAGTACACCGGAGACTCCTTCCGGGATCTGACCCGCATTGCACGCATCAACGATAAAATGTGGGCAGAGCTGTTTTTGTGGAATAAGGAAAACCTCATCAGCGAGATCGACCAGTTCGATGCTGCGCTGCAGCAGATACGCGCTGCCCTTGTGGCCGACGACCGGAACAAGCTGGAAGAGATGTTCCGTCTTTCCACCCAGCGCCGCGCGGCGTTCGACAAAAAACTGCCCGAATAAACCGGAGGTGCTCCCATGCCCAAGCAGGAAGGCCAGAAATCCAAGCTTTTGACCCTTTTGCGCATTCTGGAACAAAAGACCGACGAAGAACACCTGCTCAATGTACCGCAGCTGGTAGAGCTGCTGGAACAGCAGGACATTCTTGCCGAGCGCAAAAGCATCTACAGCGATATCGACACCCTGCGCAGTCTGGGGTATGACATCCAGCTGCGGCGCGGGCGCGGCGGCGGCTACTGGCTGGCCAGCCGCACCTTTGAGCTCTCGGAGCTGAAGCTGCTGGTGGATGCCGTACAGGCCAGCAAGGTTGTGTCGGCACGCACCAGCAGTAAACTCATCCATAAACTGGAAGCCTCTGCTCCGACTACGAGGGCACCCAGCTGCAGCGTCAGGTGTACGTGGATGGCCGCCCCAAAAGCGACAGCCACACCCTGCTTTACAGCATCGATGCGCTGCACAGCGCCATCAATGCGGGCAGAATGGTGCGGTTCCGCTACAAGGACGGCGGCACCCGCACCGTCAGCCCGTGGCAGCTGGCATGGGAAAGCGGCTGCTACTACCTTATCGCTTATCAGGACGAGAAAGAGCCTGCGGGCATCCGCAACTACCGCGTGGACCGCATGTCTTCCGTGACGGTGCTGGGCGATGCCCGCCGGGGCAAGGCCGAGTTCCGCCAGTTTGACCTGCCCGCCTATCTGCGCAAGCACTTCAACATGTTCGGCGGGCCGGAGTACCGGGTCACTCTGCGCTGCACCGCCGACCTGGAAAGCGCCATGCGCGACCGCTTTGGCAAAACGCCGCTGTTCGTGCCGGAGGAAGACGGTGCATATTTTCACTTTGATGTGCCGGTATGCGTCAGCCCCCAGTTCTACGGCTGGGTGTGCGGCTTTGGCGGCAAGGTAGAAGTAACGGCTCCCGCCGAGGTGCGCAAGGGGATACACGATATGGTGCAGGCCCTTGCGAAGCAGCACGATTAAAATGGCCTCCGCTTCGCTCTGGCATCATCAGATGAAATGATATTTATAATCAGGTTCCGGAAAAATCTGCGGATTTCGGAACCTTTTTTCACAGGGAAGGCCCGGACCGGGAGATGCAGCGTTTCCGGCAGGAAATAATTTCACGGCACCGTCCTGCCCTGTGGAGCCAGAGCGCCAGATGCTGCTTTCCGATACGACTCCATCCGTGAAAAATGCAAACCCCGCAGGCCGCAGCCTGCCGGGGTTTGCTGTTCCTATAAATAATTCTTCCGCTGAGCATGGCCAGAGCGAAGCGGAGGCCATTCTGAATCTCTCACTCCTCAAATTCCAGATCGCCGGGCAAAATCAGATCCAGCTCGGCGGCAGGTTCTGCCACAAGGCGGCGGCTCTGGTGGAAGATGGCCTTTTCCAGCGTGTTGCGGGCAAGACGGCCGTTGCCGGCGGTGCGGCTGTCCAGCGCCTGACGGCGCTTGTAGTAGCCCAAAAGCGGGAAGGTACAGCCCTCGGCAAGGCGGTAGCCTTGCCCTTTGCCAGCACGTTGGTGATGTCCAGCAGCTCGTCTGCCGTGTAGTCCGGGAACTCGATCTTGTTGGGGAAGCGGCTGGCAAGACCGCTGTTGGCGGTAAGGAACACCTCCATCTCCCGGGTGTAGCCTGCAAGGATCACCACCAGCTCGTCCCGGTGGTCCTCCATGCCCTTCACAAGGGTGTCGATGCTTCGAGCCCAAAGCTGTCCTGCTCGCCGCGGTAGAGGCTGTAGGCTTCATCGATAAACAGCACACCGCCGAGGGCACTCTCGATGACGCTATTGGTCAGCGGGGCGGTGTGACCGGTGTAGCGGCCCACAAGGTCGGCGCGGGTCACTTCCACCAGCTGGCCGCCCTTCAGCGCGCCGATGGCCTTGAGGTACTTTGCCACCAGCCGGGCAATGGTGGTCTTGCCGGTGCCCGGGTTGCCGGTGAAGATCATGTGCATGGAAAGGCTGGCGGTCTTGAAACCTGCCGCCGCGCGGCGCTGCTGCACCTGCAGGTTATCCGCCAGACCGAACACATACTCCTTGACCGCCCCAAGGCCCACAAGGCCGTTGAGTTCGGCGCGGATTTCATCTACAGCGCCCGTGTACTCGGCAGGCAGCAGGGCAGACAGCTCCTGCTCGGGCTGGTCGTTCAGGCTGAACCATACGCCCTCCGGCTTTGCGGTCAGGGTGACGGTGCCGGTAAGCTTTGCATCGGTCTGCAGGCAGTATTCACTCAGGGCACGGAACATTTTATCGCAGCATTCCGCAAGGCCCGCTGCGCCCTTTTCCTTAGAGCACTGGGCGGCTACATAGTCCCGCACATCGGCCCCGGCAGAGAGGGTCAGCCCAAGGCGTGCGCTCACCTTCTGGGCCAGCGCATTCAGCTGCTGCGCCGCCAGCGCTGCAAGGTCCTCGCGGGCAAAGGCGCTGGTCTCGCACACATCGCCCACCGCCGCCACAAAGGGCGCACCGAACTTATCTGCCAGCGCGTCCCGGCCCTTGCGGGAAAAGAAGATGAGGTACTTGCCGCAGGGCGTGATGCTGCTCACCGCGCCCGGAGCCAGCGCCGTGCCTGCATCCACAAGGATGCCCTCCTTATTCACCAGATACCGGCTGGAAAGCGGTGCGCTGCCCTTCACAGCAAGGTCTGCAAGAGTCTTGAGGAAGGCCGCATGGCAGCTCTCGTAATGCTCAAAGATCACGATCTCCCCGGGGGCGTGCAGGGCCGCATACAGATCCTGCAAAAACAGCTTTTCCGCACCGGAATTGGGGTAGAGGGCAAGGTCCACCACCGCGGTTTTGTCGCTCTGCAAAAGGCCCCGCGCCGCATGATGCGGGCGGTCTCTGCCAGCGCAAAGTGCCGCCCCGTACCGGCTCCGCCGCACAGCAGGATCACATTGCGTGCTGCCGGGCGTCGGTGCCCAGCACAAAGGGCCGGCGCATGGCGCGCACCACGCTGTCCACAAAGGCATCCTGCCCGAGAACGGTCTTTTTCACCTCGGCGGCAAGGCCCTCAAAGCTACCAAGGTGCTCTGCGGTCACATCGGCAGTGCCCTTGGCAAGCAGGCCGTCCGCTTCCATATCCCGCAGCATCTGGCGGCTGTCCTCCAGAGCAGACTGCACCGCGTCATCCTTGGTTCTGAGCTGGGCGTTCTGTTTTTTGAGCAGGGCATCCAGCTGCTTCTGGTTTTCCAGCAGAGCAGCGTTCAGGTCCGGCACTGCGGGCGCTTTGGCCTTTGGCGTTTTGCTTTCCGGCTGGGCCGTTCCGCCAAAGCGCGGCTTTCCCCCTGCGCCGAACACACCGTTCATAAGGTTTTCCCAATCGTCGGTATATGCCATGGTTTGCCCTCCGTTTTTGTCGTTTTCTTCCAGTATAGTGTACCCGGACAGGTTTTGCAATTCCCTCTTGCAAAAAAGACCGCCGGTGTTTACACTTATATCTGATAGGAAATCTGCAAGAAGGAATGAAGAAACTATGACCGTCAAAACGCCCGCCGAACTGAAAACGCTGTACGAGAGCATCTCCTTTGACCTTCAAACCACCTACACCGGCCCGCTGGGGCAGGAATATGCTGTTTCCGGCACCCATCTGCGCCTGTGGGCACCCACGGCGCAGAGGGTGGAGGTCAGCCTTTACCGCAAAGGCAGCGGCGGTGAGCCCATAGGCACTCTGCCGCTGGAGCGGGGGCAGCAGGGGGTGTGGAGCATCTATCTGCCCGGCGACCAGCACGGACGATACTACACCTATACGGTCACGGTGGATGGCATTTCGCGCCAGACCGGCGACCCCTATGCCCGGGCGGCAGGCGTGAACGGCACCCGCAGCATGATCGTAGACCTTGCCCGCACCGCCCCCTCCGGGTGGGAGCGGGATGTGCGTCCGGTCATCCCGCCGGAGCAGCGCGCGGTGTGGGAGGTGAGCGTGCGCGACTTCTCGCAGGACGCTGCCAGCGGCGTGCGCCCGGCATGGCGGGGCAAGTTCATGGCCTTTACCCAGCAGGCACCACCCTGCACGGGGACGGCATCCACCCCACCTGCCTGAATTATTTAAAGCGGCTTGGCGTGAAGTATGTGCAGCTAATGCCCATTTTCGACTTTGGCAGCGTGGACGAGGCAAAGCCGCTGCTGCGGCAGTACAACTGGGGCTATGACCCCACCAACTACAATGTGCCCGAAGGCAGCTATTCCACCGACCCCGCCCGCGGCGAGGTGCGCATCCGGGAGTGCAGGGAAATGATCGCAGCCCTGCACGCGGCGGGCATCGGTGTGGTGATGGATGTGGTGTATAACCACATGTACCGCAGCGAGAACCCGCTGAACGACACCGTGCCCTGCTACTTTTTCCGCCAGAACGAGGACGGCAGCTTTTCCAACGGCAGCGGCTGCGGCAACGAATTTGCCAGCGAGCGGCCCATGGCCCGGCGGTATATGATCGATTCCATCCTCTACTGGGCGCAGGAATACCACATCGACGGCTTCCGGTTCGACCTGATGGGTCTGTACGACGTGGAGACCATCAACGCGGTGCGCGCCGCGCTGGATACGCTGCCCGGCGGGCGGGATATCCTGATGTACGGCGAGCCGTGGCAGGGCGGCGGCAGCCAGCTGCACCGGTACGAGGCCAACAAGGCGAATCTTGCCATGCTGAACGAGCGCATCGGCATCTTCTGCGACGACACCCGCGACACCATCAAGGGCGGCTGCTTCAACGCCCGGGAGCCGGGCTATGTGGAGGGCAGGCCCGGCAGCTTCTGGGATATCGGCGGCGCGGTGGCAGCATGGTGCCGCAGCGACCGTCTGCCGCCCCACGCGCCAGCCAGATCGTGAGCTATGTTTCCGCCCACGACAATTTCACCCTGTGGGACAAGCTGCTGCTGGTGCGGTACGAAAAGCCGGAGTTCACGGCGGCAGACAGCACAGCCCTTGCCCAGAACCGGCTGGCGGCGGGCATTTACCTGACCAGCTTCGGCCTGCCTTTCCTGCAGGCGGGCGAGGAGTTTGCCCGCACCAAAAAAGGGAAGGGCAACAGCTACCGCTCTTCGCCTGCGCTGAACCGGCTGGACTGGGAGCGGGCCGAAAAATATCATGCACTGGTGGACTACTACCGCGGCCTGCTGGCTCTGCGGGCAAGGTTTCCGCGGCTTTCCAGCACCGACCCCACGCGCCGGATGCCCTGTACTTTTTCTCACTGGAGCAGCCGCTGGTGGGCTGGCAGCTGCCCGCCCAGTGGGGCGACGGCGCAGCATGGCAGGCGCTGTGCGTGTTCTATAACCCCACCGATGCCAGCAGGACCGTGCCGCTGCCGGTTGGGCGCTGGCAGATGCTGAGCGACGGCATCTCGTCCAGCCTGTGGCGCGGCCCGGCAAGAGTGTATGAGCACGAGGCCGTGCTGATGCCTTACAGTGCCACCATCTTTGGACAGATATAAAAACAGGAGCGGATGGAAAACTCTCATCCGCTCCTGTTTTCTATTTTGCTCAGCTGTTGGAAGCCGTCTTTTCGCCCAGTGTCACATTGACCGTCTGCATCTGGCCGTCGCGTGCAATGGTGATGGAAAGCGTATCGCCTGCTGCGTGCTTCTGCATCAGGGTGCCAAGGTCGTCCTTGGAGGCGATCTCGGTGCCGTCCACGCTCACGATGCGGTCACCGGCCTGCAGGCCTGCCTTTTCGGCAGGGCCGCCTTGACCACCTCCACAACGTAAACGCGTAGCATTCACGCCCAGTTGAGAAGCAGTCTGTGCGTCGGTCACGGCCAGATAGGTGATGCCCAGATAAGGCCGTCCGGTCACATAGCCGTTCTCCAGCAGTTCCTGTGCCACCTTGATGCATCGTTGATGGGGATGGCAAAGCCCAGACCCTCTGCATCGCTGGAAGAGGATTTTGCATTCACAATGCCGACCAGCT
>ENA-OQDD01000036-OQDD01000036.1-human-gut-metagenome-genome-assembly--contig:-NODE-36-length-46719-cov-2.762942_pt1 | contig 46719 bp, 62 predicted proteins | sample MGYA00242507_ERZ504598 | MGnify/ENA primary metagenome ERZ504598 (study PRJEB26092, sample SAMD00036318) | human gut metagenome | host: Homo sapiens | study: EMG produced TPA metagenomics assembly of...
TTGCAGTCGGGCAGATATCCGTTGGAAGAACTTGGTGAGGCATTAGGATATGCTTTACGGTAGATGTTTTTCCTTAGCTTGACGGTTGTGGGGCTTGCCTGCCCGAACCAACGGTCACGATCTTGGGTTCAGAATCCCTGGCAGTCTTTCCCGCCTAATATGTGTGTAGGAGAAGGTATTGCAGAAGGTATTCGATATTACGGTCGAGGATTAGCTTCAGATCAGAAAAAGTTAAAAGAGAAGGTGTTGGAGACCATGCATCTTGTGGGATTATCCGCATCTTACTATCAAAGAAATGCAGAGAGCTGAGTGGTGGAGAGTGCCAGAGGGCAGCTATTGGGCGTGCGATTATTCGATCACCGAGGCTACTTATTTGCGATGAAGTGACAAGTGCATTGGATGTGTCGATTCAGGCACAAATTATGCAGCTTTTATTTTCACTGAAAAAGAGATGGGGATGGCAATGCTTTTTATTTCCCATGATCTGGCGCTGGTAGCAAATGTCTGCGACCGGATTCTGATGCTTTCTGATGGAGAAATAAAGAAAATAAAGTGTGTGCCGGATGAAGCGCAATAAGCTGCAGCAGGGCCGGAGTATTTCAGCAGGAGGGCATGAGAGTCGTTTAGATGAGTTTTCATCATCTGGACGGCTTTTTCTGTTTCACCGTTCTGGTAAGCAGCGAAAATTGCTTCATGTTCGGCATCAATGCTCGTCTGGATGGCGGTTTCCTGGCTGTACTGGTTGGAAAAATGGAAATGCCGCTTTTGAGGCGTTTGGCAGACTCGGTGAGTCGGGAATTGTTGCAATAGCGGTAGAAGACCAGGTGAAAATCATCGGAGCAGTCGTTCCAGGTTTTTATGTCCCCGCATTTTGCGGCTTCGCGCCCTTTGGCAAAAATAGAGGTCACTTCGGCTTTCAGCTTTTCTCCGCATTTGATCTTCTGCGTTAAAATATCGTCTCGCAGAATCTGATAAGTTTGTTCAGATAAGGTTGATTTATTTCATCCCATAAAAACTCTTGTTTTTGCTAAAGTCTGATTAAGATAGAAATTTCATTGTGTGTTTATTCTAACATGGAGCAGGAATCCATTCAAGATGGAAACAGAAAGCGTATTTGAAAAACCGACCTTGACAATTACCGTATTTGACAACAAAAAGAAAACGATTTATATTTATAACAGCGTTATATAACACTGTTATAAGAAGGAAGGTTAACTTGACAAAACCAATCGAAGGCGTTTCAGAGCGAATTTTATCCTGTGCAAAGGAGGGGTTTCTGGAAAAAGGATATGCGGATGCATCGCTTCGCACAATTGCGGCAAAAGCAGAGACAACCACGGGTTCTATTTATTCCCGGTTCCGGGACAAGGAAGGACTGTTTGGCGCTCTGGTGGAACCGGCAGCAGGAGGCAGAACGCTGGAAATTTTAAACGAATCAGATTACGAATATTCTTTGAATGGAAATAAGCAAACAAACAATTGATTCGCGAGTTTATTGATTGAAAATACGCAAAAAAGCAATCGCAAAAAAATACGATTGCTTTTTGCGTGTTTTGCGTATAATAAAAGCATGAAAAAGTGGAAAGGATGTGAACAGAATGCGAGAAACACGGACCATGGAATTTAAAGAAACGATTACTAATACATTTCTGAAAACAGTAAGTGCTTTTTCGAATTATGACGGTGGAGTTATTCTGTTTGGAGTCGATGACGAGGGAAACAGTAAAGGCTTATCGGATGTAAAACAGTCATGCCTGGATATAGAAAATAAAATTAATGACAGTATTTCTCCACAGCCAGATTATAAACTGGAAACACAAAATAATGATAAAATTATCAAACTTACCGTACAAAGCGGTGCGCAGAAGCCGTATTTATATAGGTCAAAAGCATATAAACGAAATGATACCGCGACGATAGAAGTAGATACACAGGAATTTTCCAGGCTTGTTCTGGAAGGAAAAAATATCCGATTTGAAGAACTGCCATGCAAAGACCAGAATCTGACCTTTCAGATTTTACAGCGAAAGCTGAAAGAACATATTCAGATCGAAACCTTTAGCCAGGACACGCTGAAAACCTTGAATCTATACGACAATGCCAATGGATACAATAATGCCGCTGGTCTTTTGGCAGATCAGAACCACTTCCCGGGAATCGACATGGTCAGATTCGGCGAAAACATCAGTATTATCCAGAAAAGAGTAACATTTGAAAACAGATCGATTTTAGAGGTGTATGAGAAAGCGATTGAAATTTTCAGAGATTACTATCAATATGAGGAAATTAAAGGTGCGGACAGAAAAAAAATAGAAAAAATACCAGAAGCTGCATTTCGAGAGGCGATCGCCAATGGTTTGATTCACAGGATCTGGGATGTGGAATCGCAAATCAGAGTTCTGATGTTTGAGGATCGAATCGAAGTAGTTTCTCCGGGAGGTCTGCCGGCAGGTATTACAAAAGAGGAATATTTGTCCGGAAAACTTTCTGTTTTAAGAAATAGAAATCTGGCAAATGTTTTTTACCGGTTGGGATTTGTTGAGATCTTTGGAACGGGAATTATGAGAATCAGACAACTTTACGAAAAAAGCTTAAGAAAACCGGAGTTTGAAGTGTCAGAAAATGCGATTCAGATTGTACTTCCGGTCTGGGAAAGCAATCTGGATTTGACAGAAGATGAGAAAATGATATACGGGATATTAAGCAAAAACAGGTTGAAATCTATGGGGGAAATTGCACCATATGTTTCATTTGGAAGATCAAAAACGACAAAGCTTTTGAAAGAGATGGAGGAAAAAGGGATCATAACTGTGGAAGGTAAGGGACGCAGCACGAAGTATAGTATAAAATAAAACTTGCGTATTTATAAAAAAAGTAGAAACACCGGCATTTTTCTTGGCAGAGAAACTTGCCGGTGTTATTATTTAACACTAGTAAATAGATAACGATATTAAATATTTGCGGAAGAAGAAGGGAAAAAGAGTGACAGAGAGTTTTGAAGAACTGTTTCGTGCATTGCATCAGTTTAAAAAGCTGAATGTGGTGTCCATGCTGCCGGACGAATTGACGAAGTCATTCAGACCAAGTCCTCGATTGAAGCTGCAGAAAATCCGGGAAAAGTGGAAGTCAAAAACGGTGTGGTTCGTTTCGAACATGTCAACTTCCGATATCCGGGTGCCGAGGAAGATGTGCTTCATGACATCGACTTTGTGGCAGAATCTGGAAAGACAACCGCGATCATCGGAAGTACCGGCTGTAGAAAATCTACACTGGTCAACCTGATTCCGCGTCTTTACGATGTAACGGGCGGATCCATCACACTGGATGGAAAAGATATCCGCAGGATCACAATGAAAGATCTGCGGGATGAAATCGGTTTTGTACCGCAGAAAGGTGTTCTGTTCTCCGGAACGATCGCATCCAACCTCCGTTTTGGAAAAGATGATGCGTCAGATGAAGAGATTGCAAAAGCAGCGGAAATTGCGCAGGCAACTGAGTTCATCGAAGCAAAAGATGACAAATACGAAACGCCGATCGCCCAGGGCGGAAGCAACGTCTCCGGCGGTCAGAAACAGCGTCTGGCGATTGCGCGTGCCATTCTGGCAGACAACAAGATTCTGATCCTTGTTATGAAAGACGGCGATATCATCGAGCAGGGAAATCACGAAGAGCTGCTCGCGGCAAATGGATTCTATGCAAATCTGTATAACTCGCAGTTTGAGGATGTTGTGGCATAGCAGATCCGTAAAAATTGAAAAATAGAAAGAGCCCGTTTGGAATATCCGATTGGCATATCCGGACGGGCTCTTTTGATGCGCGATAAACTAAAAAAGGAAAATGTGAAGAAATGGTGTAAAGTCGCTCAGAAAATGTGAATAAGATAGAAAAATTCCCTCTGATTTTGTGAAAAAAGTTGTTTTCCTTTGCGGTTAAGAATATAATAAAAGCATCAGAATAAGCAGAGGAAGTGCGCGAAAGAGATGCTTTATTTAAAAACGAAAATCGATTTTTTCTGAGTGCATGGAAAAGCAATCCGGACCGGAAACCGTTGATTGTAAAAGGACCGCGGCAGGTGGGAAAAACCGAATCCATCCGGCGGTTTGGAGAGCAAAACTATAAAAGTGTGATCAGTATTAATTTTGTAGAAGAACCAAAGTATAAAATGATTACAACGGATGGATACAAAGCGGAAGGTATTATCAAAAATATTTCCAGGATTGATCCGTCAAAACGTTTTATAGAAGGCGAGACCCTGCTCTTTTTTGACGAGCTGCAGGAATTTCCGGAGATTGCAACTGCACTGAAATTCTTTAAAATCGATGGCAGATTCGACGTGATCTGCAGTGGCTCTATGATTGGGATCAATTACCGGAAAATTGAAAGCAACAGTGTTGGCTATAAATCCGATTATGAAATGTTTTCTCTGGATTTTGAAGAATTTTTGTGGGCGAAAGGATATGATGACAGCACGGTAGAGGATATGCTGGAACATATGCGGACGCTGAAGCCGTTTAATGAAGTGGAGATGTCGGTGTACAGTGAACTCTTTTTAGACTACTGTATTCTGGCGGAATGCCGGCTGTTGTGCGGGAATTTGTCGAAAAGGGAACATTTGAGGGCTCACTGGAAGTACAGAGACAGCTGATTGCAGACTATAAAGAGGACATTCGCAAATATGCGGAAGGAATGGATCAGACCAGAATTTTAAATGTATTCAACCATATTCCGGTGCAGCTTGCCAAGGATAACAAAAAGTTTCAGATTTCAAAAGTGGCATCAGGAGCGAGATTCCGTGATTACCGCGGCTGTATCGAATGGCTGCATGATGCGGGAATGGTCAATGTATGCTATTGTATGAATTTTCCGGAATTACCATTGCAGGGAAATTATGATGAAACGAAATACAAGCTTTACTTCGCAGACAGTGGTTTGCTGGTAGCCATGCTTGATGAAGAAGCCCAGGTGGATTTAAGAAGCAATAAAAATCTTGGTGTATACAAAGGTGCGCTTTATGAGAATGTTGTCGGAGAAGCATTGGTAAAATCAGGTTACCGGCTGTATTATTATAAACGGGACGATTCTTCACTGGAGCAGGATTTTTTGTCCGGACAGCAAATGCGCTGATTCCGGTCGAGGTTAAAGCACAGAATGGAATGGCAAAATCCATACGAACTTTAATCAGCGGGAAAAAGTATGCGGACATCCACTGCGGAATTAAATTTACAGGCAGTAACATGGGATACGGAGAGCAGATTTATACGTTTCCGTATTTTTGTGCTTTTTTGCTGAAAAGATATCTGGCAGGGGTGGATGAGAAAGCGTTCTTAGAAGGGGCTTACAGCAAGGATTCTCACATCTCTGCAGGTGATGAGATGAATTAAGTGAATGGAAATACAAAATGAAGCGAGGAAAAAATTATGGCAGACAAACACACAACAGAAAAACTCCTGGAGGGCGACCGCCTTTCGGGAAAAGTAACCTTATTTGCAAAAGTGACGATTTTGCCGGGGGATGAGCTTTCCTATCATGAGCATCACGGTGAGACAGAAGTATATCACATTTTATCAGGAGAGGGTCTGTACCAGGACAACGACAAGACGTATCCGGTGGAGGCAGAAATGACGACCTTCTGCGAGGACGGAAACGGGCATGCGATTTCCTGCAAAGGAGACGAGCCGCTGGTATTTCTGGCGATGATTCAGAAAAAAGAAGCATGATAAAAAATTCTGTCAGAGGAAAGGAAACTGTCGAAAGAGATTTTGAAAGAGAAGCTTTTTCGGCAGTTTTTTGTTTCCATGCATACGAAGGGAACAGATGAGTGGCAGGTTCTGCAGGTTTGCTTGTAGGAAAAACAGTACATGGTATGATGGAGTTACTATTTCGAGGGGGTGGCTGTATGAGCAGAAAGAAAAAGATGAAAATGGAGTACCGCTTTTATGAAGTGCCGGAAAAATGTCCGGTGCTGGCACTTCTGGGAGAAAAGTGGGTGCAGAATTACGGTTACCAGATTGATTACCTGCATTTTCATAATATGATGGAGATCGGCGTCTGCTATTACGGTGAGGGGACAATTGTCCTGGAAGATAAAGAAATTCCGTACGACGGGGGGGCATTTACGGTAGTACCAAAGAACTTTCCACATACGACAAACTCAAAGGAAAACAGTCTGTGCTCCTGGGCATGGCTGTTTATTGATGTGGAAGGCTTTATCACAAAACTGTATAAGGATAATTCGCGTATGGCACAGAAGCTGATTTCCCGCATCAACCAGAGGCTCATTACTCGAAAAATGAGGACAGACCTGAGGTGGCGGAGCTGATCAAACTGATTATTAAATGCATGGATGAAAAAGAGGAATTTTATCTGGAAGAAGTAAAGGGGCTGACGCGGGCGCTTCTGATGCAGATTGCGAGATGGAATGAAAAAGATGAGACGCAGGAAAAGAATGCCATTCTGGATGATGCCAGCATTGCCCTGATTCTTCCTGCGCTCAATTATATCGGGGAAAATTTCCACGAGAGCATCCGGATTGAAGAACTTGCGGATGTGTGCCACATCAGTGAGACACATCTGCGCCGTATTTTTCAGGAATCCATGCGGATGCCGCCGGTGGAATATATCAACTGGGTTCGGATCCGGGCAGCGTGCAAAGAGCTGAGAAAGACAAATGCTTCCGTAAGTGACATTGCACTGCACTGCGGATTCACAACAATATCCACTTTTAATCGTAATTTTCGAAAGATTCTCGGCGTTTCGCCCCAGCAATGGCGGAGGGCACCGGAACATTACGAGCAGAATTTGTTGAAATTTGACATAAAAACACAGGAAGGATGGTGAAACAAAGTGAAAATATCTATAAATAGTTGAAAATGCATAGTATAGAGTCGAATATGCGCACAACTGACGAAAGAATGTTGTTATAATTTGTACATGTTGAGGGGATAAAAACCTAAAAAAATGTACAAAAACAACCAAAGACTTTTAGGCGATATATGTGAAAAAGTCAGGTTGTAAAATAACATCTTAAGGAGGATGTGCAATATGAGAAGAAAAATTGTATCAATCGTAATGGCATCAGCAATGGTACTTGGACTGGCTGCATGCGGATCCAGCGGAGGAACTACAACAAGCTCCAGCAACGGCGGAAACGATGCATCAGCAGCAGATGACACCACTGCAAAATCAGAGAGCAGCGACGTAGTAGAGGGCAGCTCTGCGGATGACAACACCTTAACCGTATGGACCTGGGACCCGAACTTCAACGTTTATGCGATCCAGAAAGCAGCTGAGATTTACGCACAGGATCACGAAGGCTTTAAAGTAGAAGTCAGCGAAGTACAGTCCGATGACATTGAAACCCGCCTGACCACAGCAGTTTCTGCAGGAGACTTAAGTACTCTGCCGGATATCTTCCTGATGCAGGACAACTCCTTCCAGAAATATGCAACCAACTACCCGGACATTTTCACAGATCTGACCGATTCCGGTATCGACTTTGGTGAATTCTCATCCGCAAAAGTTGCTTACTCTACACTGGATGGAAAGAACTACGGAATTCCGTTTGACAATGGCGCTGTGATCGAGTGCCTGCGTACCGATATGCTGGAAGAGGCAGGCTTTACCGTAGATGATTTCACAGACATTACCTGGAATGACTTTATGGAAAAAGCAAAAGTTGTCAAAGAGAAAACAGGCCAGCCAATCCTGACATCTCAGGCCGGATCTCCGGACCTTGTTATGGAAATGCTGCAGTCCTGCGGTGAGTCTCTGTTCAACGAGGACGGATCCGTAAATATTGTAGACAACAAAGCATTAAAACCAATCCTTGAGATCTACAGCCAGATGGTAAAAGATGGTACTCTGGTAGAAGTTACCGACTGGGATCAGTATATTGCATCGATCAACAACGGGACCACAGCAGGCGTTATCAACGGATGCTGGATCATGGCTTCCATCACAGCAAATGACGATCAGTCCGGTAAATGGGCGCTCACCAATATGCCAAAACTGGACGGCATCGACGGAGCAACCAACTACTCCAACAACGGTGGTTCTTCCTGGGCAATTTCTTCCAACTGCAAGAAAACCGATCTTGCCATTGACTTTATGAAATCTACCTTCGCAGGCAGCACAGCTCTTTACGATGACATCATGCAAAAGGCGCATCTGGCAACCTGGGCACCGGCAGGAGATTCCGAAGCATATGCACAGCCAGTTGCATTCTTCAGTGATGACCCGGTTTATGCAAAAATCGTTGATTTCGCAACCAAGACTCCATCCAACATCACTGGAGCATTCTACTACGATGCACGCGATGCTGTCGGAACCGCACTTTCCAATATCATCCAGACAGGAGCAGATATGGACAGCGAACTCCAGACTGCACAGGAAACCGTAGAGTTCAACATGGGTAACTAAGATTTCTCATATTGTAAAAAAGTAGGAAGATAAGAAACGGGTCTGCTTCTAGACAGACAGAAGCAGGCCCGTTCTGTATCTGCACCGGGGTGGGCTTGAAAAATGGATTTCTGCAGGAGAAACATGCAGTGTTGTCTGCAAAAAGATTTTTCAAGCGTACCTCGCAGCGAAAAAGAAAGGAAGATTCCATGAGCAGCCAGAAGAAAAAAGGAATGAACTTGGAAAGAAAACAGAATTTTACCGGATGGGTTTTTCTGCTTCCGGCAACGATTCTGATCGCATGGATGAGCTTTTATCCGATGATTCAGGCATTTATCCTGTCTTTGCAGACCGGTATGGGCATTAACCTGAAATTCAACGGATTTGCAAACTATGCGCGTATTTTAAAAGACCCGACTTTTAAACAGACTTTAAGTAACACCTTCCTCTACCTGATTATTCAGGTGCCGATCATGCTGATCCTTGGTCTGATGTTTGCATCGATGCTGAACAACAAAGATCTGCGTTTCAAGGGACTGTTCCGTACCTGTATTTTCCTGCCGTGCGCAACATCGCTGGTATCTTACGCAATGATTTTCCGTTCCCTGTTTGCAAACGATGGATTTATCAACACCGTTCTGCGTGGACTTGGCATGCATCCGATTATGTGGTTCTCCAATGCCTGGACAGCCCGTGCCGTTATCATCATCGCATTGGTCTGGAGATGGACGGGATACAATATGGTATTCTACCTCTCCGGTATGCAGAACATTGAATACTCAATCTACGAAGCAGCAAAAATTGACGGCGCAAGCCCGCTGCAGACCTTCTTCAAGATCACCGTTCCGCTGTTAAAGCCGATGATCCTGCTGACCACGATTACCTCTACCAATGGTACGCTGCAGCTGTTTGATGAGTCCCTGAACCTGACAAACGGAGGTCCTGGAAAATCGACCATGACCATGTCTCACTATATTTACAACATGTCCTTTGTACAGAGTCCAAACTTCGGCTATGCGGCAGCAATGTCGATCCTGATCCTGATTATGGTTGCCATTCTGGCACTGATTCAGATGAAAGTAGGTGACGAGCGATAATGGGAAAAACAAAGAAATTCTTCATGTATCTGGTTTTAACGGTAGCATCCCTCCTTTCTGTATTTCCGCTGTACTATATGTTCTGCGCGTCTACGAACAGAAGTATTGATGTTATTGCCGGAAAACTGATTCCGGGTACTTATCTGATGGAAAACTTCAAGTCACTGATTGCGCAGCAGAACCTGCGTCTTGCACTGTGGAACTCGTTCCGGAATGCAACGGTACTGACGGTCCTTTGTCTTCTGGTCTGCTCAATCGCAGGTTATGGATTTGAAATTTATCATGACAAAGCGAAAGATGCGGTATTTACCGTGCTTCTGACTGCGATGATGATCCCGTTTGCAGCAATCATGATCCCGATGTTCCGCATGTTTTCACAGTTAAAAATGGTCAACACGATGGTAGCATTTATGCTTCCTTCGATTTCCACTCCGTTTATGATTATGATGTTCCGTCAGGCTTCCCGTTCTTTCCCGCACGATATCATCGAAGCGGCAAGACTGGATGGTTTAAGCGAGACAGGAATTTTCTTCCGCATGTATATGCCGACCATGAAATCGACCTATGCGGCAGCAACGATTATCACCTTCATGAATGCATGGAACAACTATCTGTGGCCAAAGGTTATCTTACAGAACAATGATTCCATTACCATGCCGATGCTGGTAGCGAACCTGCTCGGTGGCTACACGGTAGACTATGGTGTACTGATGCTCGGTGTATTTATCTGTACGATTCCGACCGCAGTCATTTTCTTCTGTTTCCAGAAGAGCTTTACGGAAGGTATCACAGGTGCTGTAAAGTAAAAATTTTCCCACATGGACAGATTAGATTGGGCTGTAATCGTACGGAAAATTTTGAGGGTACATAAAAAAGAAAAGGTGGATATTTATTTTCTGGATGAATATCTGCCTTTTTTTACGATAAAAGCCTTAAAAAATGTTAAAATAAGAGAAACAAAAAAGGAGGACAACAAAAATGGGTGTGTTTCAGTATGAAAAGTCAAGGATCCGACGTATTTTGGAGAAAACCGTGTGCCGGCACATTCGGACCACAGATACTATGGTTCTGTGGAAGAAATGGAGCAGAAGGTGGAAAACTTCCGGTACAGTCTGAATGGATTGTGGAAATTTCACTATGCAAAAACTATGAGAGCACGATTCCGGGATTTGAAACACCGGAATATGACTGCAGAACATGGATGATATCCGTGTGCCGGCGCATATCCAGATGGAGGGTTACGACGCACCGCAGTATGCTAACGTGCAGTACCCATGGGAAGGAAGAGAAGAAATCCAGCCGGGCGAGATTCCAGAGCGTTTCAACCCGACGGCTTCCTATGTGAAATATTTTGAAGTGCCGGAACAGATGAAGGGAAAACGACTTTTTGTTTCTTTCCAGGGAGCAGAGAGCGGCATTGCCGTATGGCTGAACGGAGCTTTTATAGGTTATAGCGAGGATACCTTTACGCCGTCCGAGTTTGAACTGACACCGTACCTGAAAGAGGGAGAAAACAAACTGGCGGCGCAGGTATTCAAGTGGACAAGCGGCAGCTGGTGCGAAGATCAGGACTTCTTCCGCTTTTCCGGTATTTACCGGGATGTCTATCTGTATACGATTCCAGATGTACATATTTTTGACCTGAAAGTACAGACTCTGCTGGATGATACGTTTACCAGGCAGATCTTGTCGTTGATACAAAAACGATCGGAAAGGAAACGTAAAGCTTACGCTGGCGAAGGATGGAACTGTACTGCAGAATACGGAAGGTGTGCTGCATGGTGAAACACAGTTTGTTCTGAAGGTGGATCATCCAGAACTGTGGTCTGCGGAAACACCGGTGCTGTATGATCTTCTGCTGGAAGTAACCGCAGAGGATGGAACGGTGCAGGAACTGATTCCACAGAGAGTTGGATTCCGCCGCTTTGAAATGAAAGACCACATCATGACACTGAATGGAAAACGGGTTGTCTTTAAAGGCGTCAACCGTCACGAGTTCAGCTCGGTATCCGGCCGTGTCGTTTCACGGGAAGAGCTGATCAAAGATCTGACGACGATGAAGCAGAATAATATCAATGCCATCCGTACCTGCCATTACCCGGATGCGGTCGGCATTTACGATCTCTGCGATGAATACGGTATTTACATGATTGCAGAGTGCAACATGGAATCTCATGGAACGAGAGATACGGATGCCGTACGGAACGGGGATTTCTCAGGTGTCGTACCGTGCGACCGTCCGGAGTGGATGGACTGCATGCTGGACCGTGTCAACTCGATGTATCAGAGAGACAAAAACCATCCGGCGATTCTGATCTGGTCCTGCGGAAATGAATCGTTCGGCGGAAAGGTTATTTTTGAAATGTCTCAGTTATACCGGAAGATGGATCCGACCCGCCTTGTCCATTATGAGGGAGTGAACGATGACCGCAGATACAACGACACCAGCGATATGGAAAGCCGGATGTACACCACGGTCAACGAGATCCGGGAATTTTTAGCGAAAGACCGCAGAAAGCCGTACGTCTGCTGTGAGTATGCCCATGCCATGGGAAATTCCTGCGGCGCGATGAAGAAATATATGGATCTGACCGAGGAAGAGCCAATGTTCCAGGGCGGCTTTATCTGGGACTATATCGATCAGTCGATTTATAAAAAAGACCGCTACGGAAAAGAGTTCCAGGCGTATGGCGGTGATTTTGACGACCATCCGTGTGATTATAACTTCAGTGGAAATGGTATCGTATACGGCGGCGAGCGCGACGCGTCTCCGAAGATGCAGGAAGTAAAATTCTGCTATCAGAATATTTCCATTGACGTGCAGAAAGACAAGGCGGTTGTAAAAAATAAAAACCTGTTTGTGAATACCGATACATTTGCATGCGTAGTACTTCTCGAAAAAGAAGGAAAGAAACTGAAAGAAGTGCCGATGGAAGTTTCGGTGGAGCCGCTTTCGGAAAAAACGGTGGAGCTGCCGATCGCGGTACAGACACTTCCGGGAGAGTATGCGGTGACCGTTTCCTTCCGCCTGAAAGAAGATACCGTATGGGGCAAGCGCGGCCATGAAGTTGCATTTGGACAGGGCGTTTATGAAGTGGAAGCACCGGCGAAAGCAGAAAAACCGGCGAAATTTGAAGTGATCCGTTCCAACCATGATTTTGGTGTGCGCGGCGAGAATTTCGATGTGATGTTCTCCGATCTGAACGGCGGACTCGTATCGTACCGTTACGGCGGCGTTGAGATGATCAAAATGATTCCGAAACCGAACTTCTGGCGTGCGCCGATCGACAATGACTGCGGAAGCCTGATGCCGATGCGTTACAGCCAGTGGAAGATTGCTTCGATGTATCTGTCCCACAAATATCCGAACGGCAGCCATTATCCGGGACTGTATGCGCCGGAAATCGAAGTACACGAGGACTGCGCAGAAGTCAGCTACCGCTATGTAATGCCGACCACACCGGCGAGTGAGTGCCGTCTGACCTACCGTGTCTTCGGCGATGGAAGCATTCAGACGACGCTGACGTATGATCCGGTGAAAGAGCTCGGCGATATGCCGGAATTCGGCGTGATGTTCAAGCTGGATGCCGATTACGACCACGTTACCTGGTATGGCATGGGACCGGAGGAGACGTATGTGGACCGCTGCGCCGGAGCAAAGCTTGGCGTTTATAAGAATAAAGTCGAAGACAATATGGCGAAATATCTCGTTCCGCAGGAGTGCGGCAACAAGGTTGGTGTACGCTGGGCAACCGTGACGAACCGCAAGGGCCGTGGTATGATGTTCAGCGGCGACAAGATGGAATTTTCCGCACTGCCGTACACACCGCACGAGCTGGAAAATGCGATGCATCCGTATGAACTGCCGCAGGTACATTACACCGTTGTGCGCGTGGCAAAACAGCAGATGGGTGTCGGAGGAGACGACAGCTGGGGTGCACAGACCCATCCGGAATACCTGATTCCGGTTGACCAGAAACTGGAATTTACCTTTACATTCCGAGGCATTTGAGAATAAAAGGAGATTTTCATGAGACAGAATATAAATTTTGGAAAACTTCTGCATGGCGGAGATTACAATCCGGAACAATGGCTGGAATATCCGGAAATTCTGGAACAGGATCTTGCGTATTTCAAAAAAGCGAAAATAAATGAAGTTTCCCTCGGCATCTTTTCCTGGGCATTCCTGGAGCCGGAAGAAGGCGTGTTTGATCTGGAATGGCTCAAAAATGGTAGACCGCCTGTATGAAAATGGAATTTCTGTCATGATGGCTACACCGACAGCGGCAAGACCGCGCTGGATGGCACAGAAATATCCGGAAGTACTCCGCATGGATGCGATGCGGCAGAGAAATCTGTACGGAGAGCGTCATAACCATTGCTATACCTCGCCGGTGTACCGGGAAAAAACGAGAAAGATCAATACAAAACTGGCAGAAGCGTTCAGGGATCATCCAGGTGTCATTGCATGGCATATTTCGAATGAACTAGGCGGAGAGTGCCATTGTCCGCTCTGCCAGGAGGCATTTCGGAACTGGGTAAAACAAAAATATGGCAGTTTACAGGCTTAAACCATGCATGGAACACGGCGTTCTGGAGTCATACATACCAGAGTTTTGATCAGGTGGAGAGTCCGTCGCCAAAAGGAGACGCATCGCTGCACGGACTGAATCTGGACTGGAAACGATTTGTAACAGATCAGACAGCCGATTTTGTGAAATGGGAGATCAGCGCGCTGCGGGATGCCGGTGCCAAACAGCCTACGACCATCAATATGATGTATGATTTCAAGGGACTGGATTATCACAAGTTTGCCGACATTGTTGATTTTGTTTCCTGGGACAATTATCCGACCTGGCACAAAGAAGCGGAAGCAGTTACGGCAGCAGATACGGCGATGCAGCATGATATCATGCGCAGTATCCAGAAAAAGCCGTTTTATCTGATGGAGAGCTGTCCGTCCGCAACAAACTGGCAGCCGGTCAGCAAACTGAAAAAGCCGGGCATGCTGCATGCCGCATCCATGCAGGCCGTGGCGCACGGATCAGACAGCGTCCTGTATTTCCAGATGCGCCAGAGTCGTGGAGCTTCCGAAAAGTTTCATGGAGCGGTGATAGACCATTATGGAGGAGATGACACCCGTGTATTCCGGGAAGTGACAAAGGTAGGAGAAACCCTGGCGCAGATGCAGGAACTTTCCGGTGCCATCTGCAGTCCGAAAGTGGCTGTGATTTATGACACCGAAAACCGGTGGGCACTGGAAGATGCGGCAGGGCCACGGAATCAGGGCCTGTTTTACAAAGAAACCGTGGAAAAATCATACCGCGCCTTCCGCAGACTCGGCTTGGATGTTGATGTCATCGATGAAACGCAGGGCCTTTCGGACTATCAGATCGTGGCAGCGCCTGTGGTTTATCTGCAGCGGGAAGGATGGGTGGAAAAAGTACGGCAGTTTGTGGCCGGAGGCGGCACTTTCCTGGCAACGTACTGGTCCGGAATTGTAGATGAGACGGATCTTTGTTTCCTTGGCGGAACGCCGCACGGACTGCTGGATGTAATGGGACTTCGGAGCATGGAGATTGACGGCCTGTACGATGGGGAATGGAACGAAGGAGTTCCGGTCCCGCAAAACCGTCTGCATCTGACCCGGACGTACCGGTGCAGCAATCTCTGTGAACTGGTGAAACCATCGACAGCAGAAGTGCTGATGACTTATGGAAAAGATTTTTATGCAGGAATGCCTGCACTGACAGAAAACCAGTATGGCGCAGGAAAAGCATATCAGATCTGTGCCGGTTTTGAACAGGGTCTGTACGATGAGCTCTGCGGAAAACTGGCAGAAGAAGCAGGTGTCACATCGGTGGTGAAAGAGATTCCGGATGGCGTGGAGGTTACAACGCGCGAAAAGAATGGAATCCGGTATGTGTTCGTACAGAACTTTAATCGGAATGCCGTGGAAATCAAACTTCCGGTCGAACAGTATCCGGTGTGGAACGGACAGTATGATGGAACAATCGGAAGCTGGGAAACAGTGGTGCTGAAAGAAAACAGTCCGAATTTCCGGGAAAAATAGAAAATAAAAATGTCTCAAAACAAAAGACTGGTTTTGAGACATTTTTTGCAAAAAACAAATGAATATCAGGCGGTTTCGGATTCTTCGGCGGAGAGTTTTTTCTTATAATTTTCTCCCCAGCTCCACATGGCATCCATGATTGGCTGTAGGCTGTAGCCAGGTCGGTGAGGGATATTCTACCCGCGGTGGAACTTCTGCATAAACTTTACGGCTGACGAGCCCGCTCTGTTCCATCTGACGGAGCTGGCTCGTCAGAACCTTCTGGGAAACGTGACCGATGGATTTTTTTAGTTCGCCAAAACGTTTGGTGCCCGGCATCAGATCACGGAGAATCAGGACTTTCCATTTATCACTGATTAAGGTTAAGGTAGTCTCTACCGGGCAGGCCGGGAGATCGGCTAAAGATATTGCGTTTTTTTCAGAAACTGACATAAAAAACCTCCATTTCATAAAGATTTTCTTGTAAAAGTAAGCACGGAAAACCTTGTATTTACACAATAGTTTCCTTTTGGTAACTACAGCACAATATTGTGCTTACTTTACGTTGAGACGCTTTGGGCTTATTATAAAGCCATCGAAAGAAAAAAGCAATCCTTTCGAGAAAAAAGGTCTGGAGCGCATTCGAAAAAGGCCGAAACCAAATCATAAGAAACAAGCTCAAAAACAAAATCAAAAAACGAAAATGGAGGACATCATCATGAGTAAAGTAGTAGAATTCTTAAAAGAAAACCCGGTACAGTATTTAGCAACTGTAGGGCGCGATGGAAAAGCAAAATGCCGTCCGTTTATGTTTATTGGCGAAATGGAAGGAAAACTGTGGTTTTGTACCAACAACACAAAAGATGTTTATAAAGATATGCTGGCAAATCCGGAAATTGAAATTTCCACTTCCAGCCCATCCGATGCATGGATCCGTCTGAACGGAAAAGCTGTATTTGAAAACAACATGGCTGCAAAAGAAATGTGCATGGGAAATCCGATTGTAAAAGGCCAGTACCAAACCGCTGACAACCCGATTTTCGAGGTATTCTATCTGAACAATGCACACGGTGTAATCGCAGACTTTTCCGGAAACCCGCCGTACGAGTTTTAATCTGTCGCTATGAATTTGAAGTAAAAAGAGAAAGGAATCTGCCGCTATGGAGAGAAATGATTATCTGAAGATGTTAGTAGAGGAGATGCACTCAACCACGATGGCGACGATCGGTGCAGACGGTCATCCACAGACCCGTGTGATCGATATGATGCTGTGGGACAAGAAAGGAGTGTATTTTCTGACGGCAAAAGGAAAAGCCTTTTATGCACAGCTCATGGAGCAGGGCTATGTGGCAATTTCTGCGACGAAAGATAAAAAGCAGTCTCTCTCCGCGGCAGAATCCAGAACATCCACAGTGAAAAGCTGGATGAAATTTTCGGAAAAAATCCATACATGCAGAAAATTTATCCCGGCGATACACGCGCGGCACTTGAGGTGTTCCGCGTGTACGAGGCCGAGGGAGAATACTTCGACATCAGCGATCCGTCGCATATCGTGCGGGACACGATCCTGATCGGCGGCGCAGAGCAGTCGATGGCTGGGTACGAGGTGGGAAACGAATGCATTGGCTGCAAGCTCTGTTTTTCAGTCTGTCCGCAGAAATGCATCGACATCACCCGCATCCCGGCCGTCATCGACCAGCACCAGTGCCTGCACTGCGGCCGATGCGCGGAGACGTGTCCGAGAGGAACGATTCGCAAAAGAGGGCAGTAGTCCCCTTATTTTAGCTACAGATTTTATGGGAATAGTGATAAGATAAAGTCTATAGAAACGATGGAAATGAGGGAATAACATGAACCAGAGTGAACGAAGAAATTTTCTGATCCAGTCATTGCTGGAAGAGAGCCGGGAGTACCGCGGAATGCAGATTCCGTCTGACAGCACCGGGCAGAGACAGCTTCTGCGGGGGCTGATGAATGTGCGCATGGTGAAAAAGAGCAGTGCAGAATTTCTGAACATTCAGGATGCGTATCTGCAGGAGGAGACGGCAAAAAAGGGCGTGACGAATGTCGACGACCTTACGCCGGTGCAGCAGGGGCTGTATCTCTGGCAGGGCGATATCACCGCGCTCCGGTGCGATGCGATTGTGAATGCGGCGAACAGCGGGATGACTGGCTGTTACGTGCCGAATCACCGGTGCATTGACAACTGCATCCATACGTTTGCGGGTGTGCAGCTTCGGCTGTACTGCGAGGAGATGATGGAAGCGCAGGACCATGCGGAGCCGACGGGGCAGGCGAAAATCACGCCGGCGTATAATCTGCCGTGCCGCTATGTGCTCCACACGGTTGGACCGATTGTGGGCGGCCATCTGACGGAAACACACTGCCGGCAGCTGGCGGACTGCTATCGGTCGTGCCTGTCACTTGCGGCGGAGAACGGACTGAAAAGCGTGGCGTTCTGCTGCATTTCCACTGGAGAATTTCATTTTCCGAACGAGAAAGCAGCGGAGATTGCCGTTGCGACGGTGAAAGAGTTTCTGGCGCAGAAAGAGACGAGCGTGGAGAAGGTCATTTTCAACGTGTTCAAGGACCGCGACCGGGAGATTTATGAGGAGCTGCTGGGAGAAAAGTAATCGCTGAAGAATGGGGAACAAAAGCAGAAAGAAAAGAAGAGGTGAATTTGTGATGTTTGAAAGTTGGAAAGAAAGAGAATTTGAAAAAAAGATGGAGCGTTTTCGCACCGCACTGCAGGAAAAAAACACGATTTTAATAGGAGCCGGGGCTGGGCTTTCGACATCGGCCGGATTTACCTACAGCGGTGAGCGGTTCCGGAAATATTTTGCAGATTTTGAACAGAAATACGGTTTCCACGATATGTATTCTGGCGGCTTCTACCCTTACGATACGCTGGAAGAATACTGGGCGTACTGGAGCAGATACATTTACATCAACCGTTATCAGGACGCGCCAAAACCGGTTTACCAGAAACTGCTCAGCCTGATGAAAAATAAGAGCTATTTTGTCATCACCACAAATGTAGACCACTGCTTCCAGAAAGCCGGATTTGATAAAAACCGTTTGTTTTACACGCAGGGAGATTACGGCCTGTTTCAGTGCTCTGAGCCGTGCTGCAAGGAAAAGTATGACAATGAAGAAATCATTCGAAAGATGCTGCTTGCCCAGGGGTATCAGATCCTGGAAGACGGAAGCCTTGTTCCGCCGGAGAACGGAAACCTGAGCATGCGGATCCCATCCGAACTGGTGCCGTACTGCCCACACTGCGGAAAACCGATGAGCATGAATCTGCGCGCGGATGACACGTTTGTGGAAGATAAAGGCTGGCATGAGGCATCCAGCCGACGCATCGATTTCCTGCTTCGTCACAACAGAGGCCATATCCTGTATCTGGAACTCGGCGTGGGATACAACACGCCGGGAATCATCAAATATCCATTTTTCAGCATGACAGCAGAAGATAAAGATAATCTTTATGTCTGCATCAACACCGGCGATATGCGTGTCCCGGATCTGATCCGTGACAGAGCGGTGTGCATTAAAGGGGATATTGGGGAAGTGCTGGATCGGATCTGAGACGGAAAAACATATAATATTCGAGAAAATTAATCACGTCACTTACGTGACGAGATGATGACATGATTGACGAGATAAATTCAACAGAGTTGCATACCTGCCTGCTGGAAATCACATTGCTGCCGCTGGCACATTACTGGCATTTCTGGTACGGCCCGCTGGATGCAGCCATCTACGGATCCTTTATCCTGGGAGCAAAAATCCTGTGGCACATCGTCGATTTCGGACGGAGTATGCGGACCGCAGCCGAAGTAAATGAACAGCTCCGCAGACGACGCATGGAGACGGTGGAGGAAAGAAGAGAAAAAATGAGAAAACGGCACTGATCTGTAAAAAGATCGGCGCCGTTTTTTGCATAGGATAGGAAGGACTACTGTGCCTTCTGTGCAATCTCTTCATCCGAAATCAGATTGCTGTGATATTCGATTTTTCCCGACAGGACATCATCGTAAAAATTCTGTTTCCAGTCGATATAATCGATGGCTTTCTGCAGTTTTTCCATCGATGCGAGCAGCGCTTCTTTTTTTACCGCGAGAATTTCTTTACGCTCCGGAATGGAGGATGGACCTTCGAGGCAGTAGGCGAGATATTCTTTCATTTCCGCCAGCGTCATGCCGCAGCGCTTCAGGCAGCCGAGGCTCTGGATCCATTTGATGTCGCGGTCGTCGAAAACGCGGTAGTTGTGGCTGTCGCGTTTTACGTTCGGGACGAGGCCTTCTTTGCAGTAAAATTTCAGGGTTTCATATGACATGCCTGTCTGGATGCAGGCTTCTTTCATGGAATACATCATGCATACCTCCCAACAAAGTTGATAACAGAATTGAATCGGTAGTAACTACCGGGCAAGATAACCATAGTATAGAATTCGGACTTTGTCAAGCGATCAGCTCTTCAAATTTTTTCTGTTCCATCGGTTTATAATAATAGAATCCCTGCAGCTCGTCGCATCCTTCGGCGATCAGAAAATCTACCATCTCTTTCGTCTCTACACCCTCGCAGACAATCCATTTGTCTGTGCGTTTTAAAAGATGGAACATCTCTTCCAGCACAATTTTTCCTTTTTCGGAGAGGCCCGCCGAGAGGAAATGTTTGTCAATTTTAACTTCATCAAACAGAATATCCTTCAGCGAATTTAAGGACGAATATCCAGACCCAAAATCGTCCATGGAAATGCGGATATCCCGGTCGTGGAAAAAGCGGATCATCTGGTTGACGGCATCAATGTTATGAATGTACGTTGTTTCTGTGATCTCAAAAACCAGGTACTTCGAAGGAATCTGATAATGATCGAGCAGCTGTGTGATCCGCTGTGTGAACGTATCGATCTTGCGGAAATGAATCGGCGACACATTCAGCGAGAGCGGCAGCAGCGGAAGTCCGTTTTCCCGGCGGTCAGCGAGCCACTGGAAAGCAGCATTATACACATAATAGTCGAGCGACTCAATCTCTCCGGTCTCCTCCAGAATCGGCAGAAAGCTGTCCGGGAACCAGAGCGTGCCGTCCTCGCGCAGCCAGCGTACCAGCACCTCGGCGCTTGCAATTTCCTGCGTTTTTCCGCTGATTTTCGGCTGGAAATAAATCTGAAATTCTTTTTTCGCAAGGGCATTCTGGAAGGAATGAATGGTCTCCGCGCGCTTCTGTTCCGTGCTGGAAAGCTCGGCGTTGCATTCGAAGACGCAGGTGGAAGTTTCCTTCGCACGCCGCCGCGCAATGTTGGCATGAGAGATGACTTCCTCCGTTGGTGTGTCCGTGTCATTCAGATAATAGACGCCAGTGTTCAGCGTCATGTAATTCAGCGGGTACGATTCCAGCACTTCGCGGATCGCCTGCTTGTGATAGGCGGAAATCTTTTCCCGCACCACGCCGGATCCTGCCCGGTGATATCGATAATGCCGACAAAGATATCGGAGTGATAGCGGTTCACAAAGAGTGTCTGCGGAAAGAGTTCCAGCTTTTTCAGGATGAAATTCAGAATGTTCGTACCCATCTCATAACCCCAGTAATCGTTGATCAGATGAAAATTGTCGACATCCGTCATCAGAAAGGCGTACTGCTTTTCTTCGCTTCTGTTATTGAGAAGCGTAAAAATTTTTTCTTTTAAAGAATCCGTGGAAATGCTCTCAGCAAGCATACTGCGGCGGGCGGCGAGAGGTCCGTTTTTCTGGAGCTGTTTTTATACCGCTTGTCCTGGTACATTTTTCGTCCGCCATTTGCAGCAGATCCATGATCAGATAATAATGATTTTTGCAGCTCAGCTCATATCCGACGGCATAGCTCAGCGGGTGATCCGCCGTCTGGTTGTAGGTGTCGATCATCGTCTGCAGCTGAAGATTCATCTGCTCCAGCTGGTTCCAGGTTGCATGATTCTGCACAATGACAAATTCATCACCGCCGAACCGCGAAGAAAGCTGTCCTCGGTCAGAATGCGGGTCAGATAGGAGGCGAAGGTCTGGATAAAGACGTCGCCTTCTTCGTGGCCGTACGTGTCGTTGATCATCTTTAAATTGTTCATATCAAACATCATCACGCCGACATCGAGTGTATCGTCCGCGTTCTGAAGCTGGAGGAGCTTTTCTTCCAGCGACTTTTTATCGTGCACGCCGGCGACATCAAAGCCGGAGCGGCGGATCAGGCTTTTCAGATAATCGGTAAGCGTCAGTGCAGAGGCGCAGCGAGCAGCGTAAGGATAATCAGAAGCGCAAAGGCGCGATGATCCAGCCACGCTTGAAATGCAGAAGCAGCGATGTCAGAAAGACGACATAGAATGCGATCTGCAGATAGCACAGTTTGATGATTTTTTTGTTCTTTTCCATAATACTCCATACTTTCTAAATGCGTATGCAAAAAGTGAACCCTGCCATCGGTTCAGCTGGCATACACAATAATTTTCTTGGCCAGACTCTTATCCAGCCCGATTTACTGCCCTTCACCATGACGAGATAATAACCGTGAAGCTCCGACAGAATCGAAATCCTGGCCCCGGGAACAAACCCAAGCGACTCCAGATAATGACGCTGCTTTTCCTGGCCGCAGATTTTATTGATGACGTAAAACTGATTGAAATCGGTTAAATTTAAAGGCATGCAGTTCCTCCTTTATTACGAGAGTACATCGAGTTAGAATTGCCTAACAGACAGTATAGCATAACATATTTGGAACAAAATGGAAAACTTTTTCTTTGAGAAATTTTTTCAAAAAAGCTTTTATGGGGATGGACGTATTTTAACGTTTCTTATTTTGAGGGAATCATGTATAATGGAAATGAAACATCAGTGACAAACTATGACATGGGAAAAGGAAGAGAAAACAATGAAACCTAGAATAAAAATCCTGCTGCTTGCAGTTCTGATCGCAGCACTCTGCAACTGTATGCTGATGATCGGAATGACAAAAAAGAAAGAGAACAATACAATTCCAAAAGACGCCAGCCTGATCTGCGAAGAAACCGTATCGCCGAATAAGGACTATATTACGGATGAAAAAGACCTGGTGAATTACACCGTGCGCGTCTATCAGGAAAAAACAACGACATCATCGTCTATGCGGAATCCAATTCGCCGCTGTTCGATGAAGCACAGTACATAGTAACCTGCGACCACACGATCACCGCCGATGACATCCAGATCAAATGGACCACCCTCATGGGCAGCACCGAAGCGAGCGAGAAAGATGAGATCGGACTGGCACACGTTTCGATCTCAAAAGACGGGGAAGTGTTCAATGAAAAGACGATCAGCTTTGTGGCGAAAGCGGTGAATGCGGTTACGGATGTGATAGGGTAAAGAAAATAGGATAACAAAAGAAACGAGCAACTCCCTCGGCTCCTGATGAGCTTACCGGACAAAAAACCCGTTTCTTTTTTGTTAAATATAGTGCATTATTTGTCAAGAACCGCAGAGCAGTTTACATTGCCAAAATCGTAGCTACCAGCTTTTTACACTGTGTCAGCAGCGACGACGGAATCGCATACTCATCAAGTGAATGTGCGCCTGCGCCCTGGATACCGAGGCTGCAGAGGGCGGGGATTCCGATGCGGGTGACGAAGGAGGTGTCGGAGCAGCCGCTCTGCTGGATGCCCTGCGGGATTGGTTCGCCGAGGAGTTTACAGCTTTCCTGATAGAGGGAGAGGAGGCGGTCGGCACCGTCGACCATTTCCATGGCGGGGTAGTAGCCGTTCTGTTCCATCGTGCAGTTTGTGCCCGGAACGGTGACGTGTTCGCAGAGATTTTTTAAGAAAGCGATGGCTTCCTCATACTGAGCATTTGCCGCATAGCGGATGCCGATGGAAAACTCACAGGAATCCGGGATAACGTTAGCGCCGGTTCCGCCCGAAATGCGGCCGCAATTGAAGGAAAGATAGCCGAAAACGGAGCGGCTTTCAATCTCTGTAATCATGCGTGCCGCCTGCAGAACCGCACTCGCGCCTTTCTGCGGTTCCTTTCCGGCATGAGCAGCTTTTCCTTTTACTTTCACGCGGATGATCGCGCCGCCGCTTCTTCTCGTAGTCACTTCACCGTTGGTATAACTCGATTCCAGATTAAACGCCGCCTCACAGCCGCTGGCATATTGCTCGACAAGCTTTCCGGCCTCGCCGTGGGAAAATGCATGGGCGACTTCCTCATCACCGGTGAGCACCAGTTTGATCTGTCTGTCCTCATACCCGACCGCATTCAGTGCGCGGAGCACAAACAGCGCGATCACATCGCCGCCCTTCATGTCATAAACGCCTGGACCGTACACGCGGTCATCCTTCACAAGAAACGGTTCCAGGCCGAACTTTCCAACCGCATGAACTGTATCCATATGCCCAAGCAGAAGAATCGGCTTCTTTTCCTGCGGCCGGGTCCACGCGGCAAACGTCGGGCCAGCCTTCTCAAAGTGATGAATCTGATGCTCCATGCCGAGCGCATCACAGTACGTATCGAGATGCGCCGCAATCCGCTCATTCGCCTCGCGATCAGCCGAAGGCGTTTCAATGGAGACAAGATTTTTCAGCAGCTCCATCATACTGTGTTCGTTTTTCTCGAGATAGGCAAATGCCTGTTCCGTTCTTTTATCCATAAACATTCTCCATTTCTTATGTTTTATAAAGTGATTTTCATAATCCGTGCCGGCCGTCCCCTGCCGCCGCTGATTTTGCCGATCGTGGTCACACAGTTTTCCTGTTCCAGCCGCAGAATCAGCCGGTTGGCGCTCCGCTCCGTGATCCCCATATCTGCAGCGAGCTGTGCGGAAGTGATTACCTGATCATGTGACTGCAGAATCTCTTTCAGTTTTTCATACGTACTGCTGCTGATGTGAAGCCGGTGCAGAAGATACGCCGTGTGATCGGTCGGGTCATTGATCTTAATTTCGGTAACTGATGCTCATCCTCCGCAATATAGTTCGCGCCGGAGCGGTCCGCGATCGAGTGGTTGAGCGCCATCGCCGCGCGGGATTTCGCCTCCATGGGAGTATCACCGTAGCCGATGCCGATCACAGCCGGTTGTGCGGCGTCTGCTGTCCGTGAAACAGAATCTTCTGATATTCCCCGTTCTGAATAAATTCCCGCATCAGAACCGGACGGGATGACATGATATAAAAAATAGAAGCGCCCTCGGAGAACGCAGCAGCCCCCATGCGGTGGGCGGCAGAGTAGATCAGCTCGCGCATCTCATTCTGATAATGAATCTTCTCCCATTCCCGGAGCGAAAGATCCGTTTCCTGATCAAAGGAATAATCAAAATAGATCTGCACGGAAGCACTCTGCCCGCGGTTCTTCTGCGCCGTATTTTCCAGAAACTGAAGATGATAAACCTGTTCCAGAATTACATCCTCGGAAACCGAGATGCGGATGCAGGGAATGCCTTCTGCCGACAGTGCCTCATACGTTTTTTCCATGTTGGTAAAGCAGATTTTTGCCCCGTTGTGAAAATAGTTGTAACGGTGAAAATCCGTGAGGGCATCCTGAAAATCGCCTGATCGGGAGAAGAGCCGTGTGCCACAAGGACGCGGCCATTGGAAATGCCGATCTCTTCCAGCGTTTCCTGCACAAGCTGTTCCTCATACATATCGATACTGATGACATCCGGCACGCAGGAATAACGGACAGCAGATTCCGCCAGCGCTTTTAAGATGGAAGCCTGATTGTGCGGAAGAAAGGTCCAGGGAACGTTTGGCTCCAGCCGCTTTAAAGCATAGTGATAGTTGGTCGGCCCAGTAAAAATAATGCCGGATACTTTCCCTTTCTGAAACTGGGCAGCCGCTTCCAGACCGTACCGGTAATCGTTGGAACGCCGGTAGACCACTTCAAGGTCCGGCATGCGCTTCTCCAGCGTTTTCTGAATCCTGTCGCAGATATGGTCAGAACCTGTTACGCCGATTTTCATATATAAAATTCCTTTCCGAGAATTAAAGACATAAAAATGAATTATAGCATAATTTTACACCTATTAAGGACGAAAGGCAAATGGTAAGATGTAGAAGAATTGTTTTTGAAAATTTTTTTCAAGAATGGAGAGTGGAAAAGAAATGAAAAATCAACGTATGTTAGATGAACTGACCGAATTGATGCGGATTGATGTGTCGAGCGGTCAGGAGACGGAGATTGCAGAGCATCTGGTGAAAAACTGGAGCAGATGGGATTTGCGATTACGCGGGATGAGCCGGGGCTACGTTTGGCGGCGTGTGCGGCAATATTCTGGCGGTTCGGGAAGGAGAGCGGGACGGTGTTGTCTGTTTCTGTTCCCATATGGACCGTGTGCCGGGCGGCATTGGAATCAAACCGGTGGAGGAGGATGGAATCCTTCGTTCTTCGGGCGACACGATTCTGGCGGCGGATGATCTGTCCGGTGTGGCAGCCATTTTAGAGGGCGTGCGTCAGGCGATTGAATCCGGGAAGGCGCTTCCGAAACTGGAGATCCTCTTTACGGTCGCGAGGAGGCCGGTCTGTACGGTGCGAAAGCATTCGATGTAAGCCTGCTGACATCAAAAACGATGTATGTGCTCGACTCCCCGGGACGCATCGGCCGAATTGTAAATGGTGCGCCGGGCCGTGCCCTTCTGGAAGCACAGGTTTTCGGCAAGGCAGCCATGCGGGAAATGAGCCGGAGAAAGGCATTGATGCGGCAAAAATTATGGCGGAAATGCTCGCAACGATGGAGACGGGAAGACTGGATGAAAATACAACGTCGAACTTTTCTCACCTCTGGTCCAAAACATGCGAGGCAATGAACGTTGTCTGCGACCACGCAATCCTGCGCGGAGAGATGCGGAGCCGGTCGGGAGAAAAACTCGACCGCTATGAAGCGTATTTCCAGTCGCACTGCCGTGAAATCGCAGAAAAGCGCGGTGCGCGTGTGGAATTTAAAAGAGAAAACACCTTCCTGCCGTTCTTCATCCCGGAGGATTCCGAGATGATTCAGATCGTCACGGAATCCCTGAAAGAGATGGGAATCGAACCGCAGATCAACGGCGGAGGCGGCGGTATGGACGGCAATATTTTCAATCAGAAGGGAATCACCTGTGTCGGTATCGCAACAGGATATTTCAAGAATCATTCGACCGAAGAATATCTGCATCTCGATGACTTCTATCATGCCGGAGAGCTTGTGGCGCGGATAATTGGAAGGATTGCATAAATATGCAAAATATAAAATAAAAACTGGATAAAACTTGCAAAATAAAAGAAAATTATGTATAATTTCAAATTAAAAAGAGCAAGGGAGAAAAAGAAATGGCTGAAGATTTTTAACAAACAACGCAATGTTCTCCAGCTTCATGATTGTTCTGATCGTGTTTGCACTTGGCGACATTGTCGGTAAAATTACAAAAGGAAAGCTGTCCGGAATGATGGTCGTCATGCTCCTGTTCCTGGTAGGCTTTCTGACGAAACTGATCCCGGCGGACATCATCGATCAGGGAGGCCTTACGGCGTTATCAAAACTGGCAATTGCGATGATACTGTTCAACATGGGTACTACCCTGAACGTGAAACAGCTGATCGAGGAGTGGAGAACTGTATTAATGGCGGCACTCTGTATGCTGGCGTCCTGCCTTGTGATGCTTCTGGTATCCCCGATCATCGGATTTGACACTGTGCTCGTCGCATGCCGGTTATCAACGGTGCGGCAATGGCAACTTCGCTGATGGCAAGCGCCGCAGCAGAAAAAGGACTGGCAACGGCGGCAGCACTCTGTGCAGTCATCTATTCCGTACAGAAATTCGTCGGTGCGCCGATCGCATCTGCCATGGGTATCCGTTACGGAAAAAACTGCTGAAAGCATACCGCGAGAATCCGGCGCAGTTTAAAAAGCAGGAGACCGGAAACGGTGCTTCCGCAAAAGTTTCCTTTGCAGATAAACACAAAGAATGGTATTCCGCCAACGTCATGATGGCGCTCGTTGCAGCCGGTTCCTGGGTTGCCCACATCCTTGGCGATCTGACTCCGATCAACTACAGCATCTGGGCGCTGCTTCTCGGTGTTGTCTGTGCCGCTTCCGGACTCGTTCCGACAAAACCGCTGCAGAAATCGAATTCCTACGGCCTGATGATGGTTGCAGTTTTCGGTTCCATCATCCCGTCCCTGGCGAAGTTTCCTTGAGTGATCTCGGTACGATGGCATTCCAGACGATTGTTCTGTTCATCGCGGCTCTGATCGGTGTTGCACTGGTTGGATGGGTTCTTCCGACCTGGAAACTTGTCGGCGACAAGGATCTGGCTGTCGGCATCGGTGTCGAGCAGTTCCTCGGATTCCCGAGCAACGTGGTCATCTGCCGCGAGGTCGGCGATGCGGTCGGAGAGACACCGGAGGAGAAAGCGTTTATCGAAGATACCTTAAACGTGCCGTATGTCGTGGGAGGAATTACGGTTATTACGGTTCTGTCCACGATGCTGGCTGGATTTGTTATCAATATGCTGTAAAATTTTAAAATCATAGGAAAAGAAACATGACCTTGATGCAGAGGAAGAGTCCCCTGATCAAGGTCATGTTTTATGTTGGCATGCGGAGCAGTTCCCTCTGCATGAGACGATTAACTTTACGAGAAAAGAAAAAAATATCCCCCCACCCGGCTTGTGAGAGCCTGAAATATCAAATATAATGAACGAACAGTACATGGATCAGGCGCGCAGATCATGGGAGTACAAAGCAAAAAAGCGGTCAGTCCGGGTAAAAACGGTCTGAAAATGGGAGGAAAAGGATGAAAAAGAAAATATTATCTTTGATGCTGATGGTGTCTCTTGCAGCATCCCTTGCGGCATGCGGTCAGGACAGCGGGAAAAACAGCAACAATACAGATTTGTCGAAAACAGAGACGGAAGCTTCTTCCGGCCAGACAGGGGAGGAAGAGACGACCCTGGTTTACGGTTCTGCTGATTATACCAGGATTAATCCGGCGATGGATGAGCACGGTGAAATTAATCTGCTGCTGTTCAACGGACTGACCGCACACGATGCGGATGACAACATTGTTCCGGGTCTGGCAGAAAAATGGGAGTACGATGCAGAAACCTGCACCTACACCTTTCATATCCGGGACGGCATCCAATGGCATGATGGAGAAAAATTTACGGCGGATGATGTGAAATTCACCATCGAAGCGATCATGGATCCGGAAAACGGATCTGAAAATGCACCAAATTATGAGGATGTAGAAGAGATTACAGTTATAGATGACAGCACCGTTTCCTTCCGCCTTTCCGAGCCGAACGTGGCTTTCCTGGAATACATGACGATGGCCATCCTGCCGAAGCACCTGCTGGAAGGTGAAAACATGCAGGAATCGGATTTCTTCCGTGCACCGGTTGGAACCGGCCCGTATAAACTGGAGAGCTGGGACGAAGGCCAGTCGATTGTTCTGGTAAAAAATGAAGATTATTACCTTGGGGCACCAAAGATTGACAAGGTCATTTTCAAAATTGTACCAGATGATAATGCACAGGCGATGCAGCTGGAATCCGGCGAACTGGATCTGGCGCTGCTTGACCCGAAAAATGCGCAGAATTTCAAAGAAAAAGACGGTTTTACCTGCTATGACATGACAACGGCAGATTACCGCGGAATCTTATTTAACTTTGCGAATGATTACTGGACGAAAAACAGGGACATCATTCCGGCCGTCTGTTATTCGATTGACCGCCAGGCCATTATCGATTCTGTGCTTCTTGGCGAGGGAATGGCGGCATACAGTCCGCTGCAGCGGAACATTTACAATAACGAAAACGTAGAACATTATGATTACAATCCGGAAAAAGCACAGGAAATTCTGGAAGCGGCCGGATGCACCAGAAACAGCGATGGTTTCTATGAGCGGGACGGCGAAGAAATCGGTTTTGTCATCAGCGTGATGTCCGGTGAGCAGGACCGCATTGATATTGCCCAGGCAGCAGCACAGCAGCTCCGGGAAACTGGTATCAACTGTACCGTAGAAATTCCGGCACAGATGGACTGGGGCGGACAGATGGCCTGCCTGATCGGCTGGGGAAGCCCGTTCGATGCGGACGATCATACATATAAGGTTTTCGGCACGGACAAAGGGGCGAACTATTCGAGCTATTCCAATGAAAAAGTAGATGAGTATCTGTCTCTTGCCCGTCAGAGTGACGATCCGGAAGTGCGGAAAGAATATTACGGAAAATTCCAGGAAGAACTGGCAGAAGATCCGGCCTATGCATTCATCTGTTATATTGATGCAAATTATGTGGCAGATTCCGGTATTCAGGGCATTTCCAAAGACACGGTGCTGGGCCACCACGGCGTTGGTATTTTCTGGAATATTCAGGACTGGACAATCGAAGAATAAAAACAAAAAAGCAGACGAAGGAGGTATGGTTACCTCCTTTTTGTCTGTACAGGAGAAAAACGGAATGAAGGAACGATTAAAAGTGGAACATCTTTCCGTCAGCTTTTTTACGGATGAGGGGGAAGTACAGGCGGTCCGCGATGTCAGCTTTTCCCTGAATGCAGGTGAGGTGCTCGCTGTTGTAGGCGAGTCGGGCTGCGGAAAAAGTGTGCTCTGCAAAAGCATTATGAAGCTGTTGCCGGAGAATGCAAAGATCAAAAACGGAAAAATTCTGGTCAATGGAGAAGAAATTGCAGGATACGGGGAGCGAAGAATGCGGGAACTGCGGGGAAAACTGTTCTCGATGGTTTTCCAGAATCCGATGACTTCCTTAAATCCGACGATGACAGTCGGAGCGCAGATTGCAGAGGCAGTGCGGGCGCATCAGAAAGACATGGGAAAAGAAGAAGTGGAACAGAGAGTGACAGAACTGATGCAGCTGGTGGGAATCGAGCAGGCAGAAGAGCGGAAAAAGGCATATCCGTATCACTTTTCCGGCGGAATGCGGCAGCGGATCGTACTGGCGATTGCGCTGGCGGGCAATCCGGAAATTCTGTTTGCTGATGAGCCGACGACAGCGCTGGATGTGACGATTCAGGCACAGATTCTGGACCTGCTTCGGGAAATTCAGAAAAAACTGGGAACGGCGACGGTCTTTGTTACACATGACCTTGGCGTTGTAGCGCGGATCGCAGACCGGGTAGCGGTCATGTATGCGGGAAAATAGTAGAGATTGGAACCGTGGATGAGATTTTCTATGATCCCCGTCATCCGTATACGTGGGGACTGCTGCGTTCCATACCGGCGTTTTCGAGGGGAAAAGAAAGCCTGCCGTCTATCCCGGGAATGCCGCCGTCTCTTCTCCATCCGCCGAAGGCGATGCCTTTGCCAGCCGCAATGCTTATGCGCTGGAAATTGATTTTGAGGAGGAGCCGCCGATGTTCCGGGTCACAGACAGCCATTATGCGGCAACATGGCTGCTGGATGAGAGAGCACCGAAGGTTGTGCCGCCGATAGGAGGAAACACAGATGGAACATGAGATTTTGCTGGATGTGCGTCATCTGACCCATATTTTTCCACTGTCCCGGAAAACAGCAGTCAAGGCAGTCGATGATGTATCGTTTCAGATTCGAAGAGGAGAAATTTTTGGACTGGTAGGAGAATCCGGTTCCGGAAAATCTACCGCTGCACGCTGTGTGATGAATATTTATCAGCCATATGCCGGCCAGATTTATTATAAAGGGATTGATACCTGCGACAGAGGCCAGTTCCGGAAAAATAAAAAAATGCTGCAGACGACACGCCAGATGATTTTCAGGATTCCGGTTCCAGTCTGAATCAGAAGATGAAGGTCCGCGACATTATTGAGGAGCCGATGCGCGTGCAGAAAATCCGGCCGCTGCGGGGAAGCTATGAGGAGGAAGCCAGATTCCAGATGAAATACGTGGGGCTGGATCCGGAATATCTGAAAAAATATCCGGGAGAATTGTCCGGCGGACAGCGGCAGCGCGTTGCGATTGCACGGGCACTGACGATGGAGCCGGAGCTTCTGGTGGCGGATGAACCGATTGCATCGCTGGACGCGTCGATACAGGCACAGATTGTGAATCTGTTCCGTCATCTGCAGAAGGAGCACGGTTTTTCGTTTCTGTTTATTGCGCATGATCTGGATATGGTCGAATTTCTGTGTGACAGAGTAGGTGTGATGTACCATGGAAAACTGGTGGAGACCGGCCCGGCGCGAGCCGTGTTTGAAAATCCGCTGCATCCATATACGAAAGCACTGATCGCGGCCATTCCGATTCCGGATCCGCGAAGGGAAAGAGCGAGAGCTGTACCGGATTTTTCCAATACAGAATTTCCCCGGACGGGAACACTGCGGGAAGTGGAAAAAGATCATTTTGTGCTGATGGAGGGAGGCGATGCAGGATGAAAAGCCGGAACAGAGTGCTTTACTATGGAAAAAAAGCAGCGGCATTTCTGGCAAGTGTTCTGCTGCTGTCTGTGCTCGTATTTTATATTTCAACTTGCGCCGGGAGATCCGCTGGTATCATATTACGGAGACCGCGTGGAAAAATGACGCCCGAAGAAAGAAGCGTGGGCCGAAGAAAAATTGGGACTGAAGGATCCCATTTCCGTACAGTATATCCGCTGGGCAGGCAATGCGCTGCATGGGGATTTCGGAATTTCGTACAAATATAAAATGGATGTAACGCGCGTGATCGAGGGAAGAATTGGAAATACGCTGGTGCTTGGCGGCATTGGATTTCTGCTGATTTTCACCCTCGCGCTGCTTCTTGGAATTTTCTGTGCATGGAAGGAAGATACTTGGCTGGACCGCATCATCTGTAAGGTGGGAACCATCACGGGATGTATTCCGGAATTCTGGCTGTCGCTGCTTCTGATTCTTGTTTTTTCCATGCAGCTCAAATGGCTGCCGAGTTCCGGTGCCTACTCTGTTGGAAAACAGGCAGATTTTTCTGACCGTATCTGTCATCTGATCCTGCCGATGACGGTCGTAGTGCTGAGTCATTTGTGGTATTACGCATACATGATCCGCAATAAAATTCTGGATGAAGTGCGGGAAGAGTATGTGCTTCTGGCAAGAGCCAAGGGGCTGAAACGAAAGACGGTTCTGTTCCGGCATTGCCTGCGGAATACGATTCCGTCGTATCTTGCATCATGGCCATTTCTGTTCCGCATGTGCTGGGGGGAACCTATATTGTAGAAACGGTTTTCTCGTATCCCGGTATCGGAACGCTGGCGTATGAGAGCGCACGGTACAAAGATTACAATCTTCTGATGCTGCTTTGCCTGATGTCCGGAATCGTTGTGATTTTGTGCAATATGGCGGCACAGATCATCAACGAGAGAATTGATCCGCGGATGCGGGAGAAAGAAGCCGCAGAAACATCGGAGGTAATGATGCTGTGACAGAAAAAACACAATTATTCAATTTGCAGGAGAGAGGCCTGCAGAAAAACAGAAGCAGAAAAAAGAAAAATGGTATCAGGACGGCCGGTGGCAGCAGAGCTTTTTCTGGGTCTTCTTGTGCTGGGCTGTCTTTTCTGTGGGCAGATCATGACGAAGGATCCCTCGTATATGGATCTGAAAAACTGTTCCGTCATGCCGTGCCGGGAATTTCTGTTTGGAACCGATACGATGGGAAGAGATATTTTCTCGATGATCTGGTACGGCGGCAGAATATCGCTGGCGATCGGTCTGCTTTCTACGCTGCTTTCCACTGTGATTGCCGTTCTCTTCGGCGCAGTCAGCGGATGTGCACCGGCGTGGCTGGACGCGCTTCTGATGCGGCTGACCGAGATCTTTTTGTCGGTGCCGAATCTTCTTCTTGTCATTTTTCTTCTGGCCGCTGCGGGAAAATCCAATGTGATTACGATTTCTGCCGTGATCGGAATGACAAGCTGGACAAGCATTGCAAAGGTTGTGCGGACCGAAGTACGGCAGATCCGGAACAGTGAATACGTGATTGCGTCGCGCTGTATGGGAGGTAGTTTTTTCTATATTTTATGGCACCATCTGGCACCAAACTTTTTTTCGTCTATTATGTTTATGGTGGTTATGAATATCCGAAGTGCGATTGTAGCAGAATCCACACTGAGTTTTATGGGAATCGGTCTTCCGCTGGAGGTGATTTCCTGGGGCAGCATGCTGTCACTTTCGGAAAAAGCGCTGATGACAAAGGCATGGTGGATCATTCTGATCCCGGGTGTTTTTCTGATTGTGACGCTGCTTAGTTTTACAAGCATTGGAAATTATCTGCGGAAGCAGGCAAACAGAAAACAGAGAAATCTGTGAGCTGTTCAGAGAGGCTGCGGTCTGTGGGGAATCCCTGCAGACTGCAGCTTTTTTGTCTTGCAATCAAATACAGGGATTGCTATAGTGAAAAGCAGAAAGAGTATTTTTAATACCTAAAAAACAGCGGGAGGAGAAGGAAATGCTGAAGAGTCAGGAAATGCGGAAACTTGCACCGGAGATGGATCCGCTTCGGATTGGAACAGGATGGAAAAAAGAGGATCTTGAAAAACCGCAGATTATGGTGGAGAGTACGTACGGGGACAGCCACCCGGGAAGCGGCCACTTAAATCTGCTGGTCGAGGAAGTGCGGAAAGGCGTTGCGGAAGCGGGGGGCTTCGGGGCGCGGTATTTCTGCACCGACATCTGTGACGGCGAGAGCCAGGGAACGGACGCATCAACTACAGTCTTGCGAGCCGCGAGATGATTGCCAATATGATCGAGATCCACGCGAATGCGACACCGTTTGACGGCGGCGTCTATCTGTCGAGCTGCGACAAGGGTATGCCGGGCAATCTGATCGGCCTTGCGCGTGTCGATATTCCGGCGGTTGTTGTGCCGGGCGGAACGATGAATGCGGGACCGGAGATGCTGACACTGGAGCAGCTTGGCATGTACAGCGCAAAATTTGAGCGCGGTGAGATCGACGAGGAGAAGCTCGACTGGGCGAAATGCAATGCCTGCCCGAGCTGCGGTGCCTGTTCGTTTATCGGAACGGCATCCACGATGCAGATCATGGCGGAGGCACTCGGCCTCGCCCTGCCTGGAAGCGCTCTGATGCCGGCGACAAGCCGGATCTTCTGGCATATGCACAGGAGGCAGGCCGCCAGGCGGTAAAACTGGCACAGATGGAGCATATGCGGCCAAGCGATCTTGTGACGAAAGAGAGTTTTGAGAATGCGATTCTTGTCCACGCGGCAATTTCGGGAAGCACAAACTGCCTGCTGCACATCCCGGCCATTGCGCATGAGTTCGGCATCGAGATCACCGGCGACACATTCGATCGTCTGCACCGCAATGCGCGGTATCTGCTCGATGTCCGCCCGGCAGGAAGATGGCCGGCAGAGTGCTTCTATTATGCGGGCGGCGTTCCGGCGATTATGGAAGAAATCAAAAATCATCTGCATCTCGATGTGATGACAGTGACCGGAAAGACGCTCGGAGAAAATCTGGCGGAACTTCGTGAAAATGGATTTTATGAGAAGTGCAGCGGATGGCTCGCAAAATTTAATGAGCGGTATGGAACTTCGATTACAAAAGAAGATATTATCCGCCCGTATGACAAGGCGATCGGAACGGACGGCAGCATCGCTGTTCTGCGCGGAAACCTTGCGCCGGAGGGAGCCGTCATCAAACACACGGCCTGCCCGAAAGAAATGTTCCACGCCGTCCTCCGTGCCCGACCGTTCGACAGCGAGGAGGAGTGCCTCGATGCCGTGCTGAAACATAAAGTACAGAAAGGCGACGCCGTCTTCATCCGCTACGAAGGTCCGAAAGGCAGCGGTATGCCGGAGATGTTCTATACTTCCGAGGCAATCAGCAGCGACAAAGAGCTGGAAAGAGCATCGCGCTTATCACCGACGGCCGTTTCTCCGGCGCCTCCACCGGCCCGGTCATCGGCCACTGCAGTCCCGAAGCTGTAGACGGCGGCCGATCGCACTCGTCGAGGAAGGGGATTGATTGAGATTGATGTGAAGGAACGAAAACTTAACATCATCGGAATCGCCGGTGAGCACAAGTCCATGGAAGAAATCGATGCGATCTTAAAAGAACGCCGCCAAAACTGGAAACCGCGCGAGCCGAAATACAAAAAAGGCGTACTCCGTCTTTTCAGCCTCCACGCAGCAAGCCCGATGAAAGGGGCGTATCTGGAATACTAAAAATACTTGCGTTTTTCTGGGATGGTCTTTAGAAGTTAAGGCAGAGCAAAAAATGGAGGAAGGAGCAACAGAAAAACAAGTGAAAGAAAATACCTAAAAAACAAACTGTTCCTGTATAATGTTGCATCTCTTCAGAAAATGGTCGGAAGTCCAGATTCTGTCCAGAAGAATGTGATGCTGGAGAACAATTCGCTGTCGGCGGAGCAGATTACCGGTGTGGAAAACCGAAAGAGCAAGGCAGGCGAAGCCGTTCTTCCGGTACTGCGCAGTGTTTCGCTGTTTCTTCTCGGGCTGCTTGGCGTGCTTCTGATTCTGCTGACGCTGCTTGTGATTGCGGCGGAGGCGGCGCGGATCATCTGCTTGGACCGGCGGAAAAGAAACAGCAGAAGGAGCGGCCGGGCAGGCGGATCCGAAGAACGGAAGCAAGAATTTACCAGTATCTTTGTCTGTGGGGCATAGATGCCGGTCTTGGCTGGGAAACAGCAGCAACCGATGCAGAACTCGCCCGCAGATTTCCGGCGGTCGAACCAGGCGAATATACGCGTGTCTGCCATCTGATCGAGAAACATATCTACGGCGAGAGTCTGCTGTCTCCTTATGAGGAACGTACGCTGAACCATTTTCTGGAAAAGCTGATGGAGCCGGTACCGGGCTGCAGCTGGAAAATGCGGCTGAAGCTGCGCTATGCGTGTCTGCGCCGTGTGAATACGAAGAAAAAGAAGAGAAAGCACAGCGCTTTCCAGCAAAAATAAGGGTTAGGAAAACAAATGAAAAGAGGGATTTTACGATGAAATATGTAACATTTAATATTCGCTGTGATTTTGGCCAGGATGGAGCCAATAATTTTATCTACCGCAGACCGCTGATTCTGGAAAAAATCAGACAGGAAAAGCCGGATATCATCGGTTTTCAGGAGGTACTGCCGCATGTGGCTGCCTGGCTGAAGGAAAATCTGACGGAATATTACATTGCCGGATGTGGAAGAGAAAAGGATCTGACCGGTGAGGCAATGATCATTGCCTATCGGAAAGAACGTTTTCAGAGTGTGAGCCTGGAAACCTTCTGGCTGTCACCGACACCGTACGTGCCGGGATCCCGCTATCCGGTACAGAGTATGTGCCCGCGTACTGCGACGGATGTGGTATTTGAGGATATGGAGACCGGAAAAGTGTTCCGCGTCATCAACACCCATCTGGATCACGAGTGCGCCGGGGCGAGAAAGCTTGGCCTGGAGCAGATTCTCGCACATCTGAGAGCAGAGAAAGCATTTGCCGATGTGCCGGTGATTCTTAGCGGCGACTTCAATGCCGAGCCGGACAGCGAAGAGATGAAACCGCTGAGGGAAACTGCCGGTCTTGTGAATGCGACGGAAGGAATCGGCATTACCTTCCACAACTATCATCGCGATGATCCGAACGATCCGCAGTGCTCGATTGACTACATCATTCTCAAAGGGGACTGGGAACTGAAAAAGGTGGAAAAATGGACGGAGCAGAAGGACGGTGTGTGCCTTTCTGATCATGATCCGATCTGTGCGGAACTTATTTAAAATATAGATGCAAGAGGCGGCCGCCGGGAGAAAAATCTTCTGGCGGTGCTTTTTTATGATAGTTATAGGAAAAACTTATAACAAGTCAAAGAAAAAAGGGAATATACAAACGCCGCATTTTCTGTTATGATAGGTTACGTTATAAAACCTATCAGATTAGTATAGAAAGAGAAATTACGAAATAACAGGAGATTATTCATATGGCAAGAGGAATTGACACAAAATGTATCCATTTAGAAGAGGACGAGGGACAGTGTAGCCACTACGGCGCACTCAGCTACCCAATTTATCAGACCGCAACGTATGCGCATCCGGGCGTAGGACAGAGCACCGGATTTGATTACAGCAGACTGCAGAACCCGACCAGAGAGCATTTGGAAAAAATGGTGGCTGTGCTGGAAAACGGAATTGACGCATTTGCGTTAAGCTCCGGCATGGCAGCGATCTCTCTTCTGATGGAAATGTTCCGCCAGGGCGACCACATCATTGCGGACTCCGATCTGTACGGCGGCAGCATTCGTCTGTTCCGCAACGTCAACGAGAAAAACGGCGTCGAGTTTTCCAGCATCGACTGCTGCCGTGATGACGTGGAGAGCTATGTGAAAGAAAATACAAAAGCAATCTACATCGAAACTCCGACGAACCCGATGATGAACGTAACCGACATCCGAAAGATGGCGGATATTGCAAAACGCTACAACCTGATTCTGATCGTGGACAACACCTTCATGTCCCCGTACTTCCAGAACCCGCTCGATCTCGGCGCAGATGTTGTCATCCACAGCGGCACGAAATACTTAAGCGGCCACAACGATACGCTGGCAGGCTTTATCGTGACAAACCGTGAAGACATTCAGGAAAAACTGCGTTTCCTGATTAAGACAACAGGTGCAGGTCTTGCTCCGTTTGACTGCTGGCTGGTGCTGCGCGGCATGAAAACTTTAGGCATACGCATGGAAAGATCTCAGGAGAATGCAGAACAGATTGCTGCATGGCTGCAGAAACAGAAGGCGGTTACGAAAGTAATCTATCCGGGACTGCCGGATCATCCGGGTCATGAGATTATGAAAAAACAGGCAAGAGGCTTCGGCGCGATGCTGACAATCCAGCTCGAGAGCAAAGAGTTTGCCCTTGCCATTCTGGAGAAGGTAAGAATGATCCGTTTCGCAGAGAGCCTCGGCGGCGTGGAGACACTCGTTACGTATCCGACGACGCAGACACATGCCGATGTGCCGAAGGAAATCCGTGAGTGGAACGGAATTACGGAGAGCACCTTCGCTTCTCCGTCGGAATTGAAAATATCGAGGACCTGATCGGCGAGCTTGAGAAGGTTTTTGCAGAAATTGAGGAAGAGAAAAATGACGGAAAGAAATCTTGATTTTGACAGAATCATCAACCGAAAAAATACAGACTGTTTAAAATATGACTTCGCAGTAAAACGCGGTATGCCAGCCGACGTGCTGCCGCTGTGGGTGGCGGACATGGACTTTGAGACATCCTCCTACATCGAGGATGCGCTGGTGGAGCGTGTAAAAATGGGCATTTACGGCTACAGCGATGCGCAGACTCCATATTTTGAGGCAGTTGCGGGGTGGATGAAACGCCATCACAACTGGGAGCCGAAAGAAGAATGGCTGATCAAACGCCAGGCGTTGTGTTTGCACTTGCGATGGCAGTCAAAGCTTACACCGCGCCTGGGGATGCCGTGCTGATCCAGTCACCGGTTTACTATCCATTTTCGGAAGTCATTGCGGATAACGGCAGAAGAGTTGTCAGCAGCACGCTGGTGCTCGGCGATGATAACCGCTATCACATGGATGTGGCGGATTTCGAGGAGAAGCTGAAAGCTGAAAACGTAAAGCTCTTTTTCCTCTGCAATCCGCACAATCCGGTCGGAAGAGTCTGGACGAAAGAGGAGCTGACGGCGATCGGCGATCTCTGCGTGCAGTACGGCGTGACCGTTGTAAGTGATGAGATCCATGGAGATTTCATTTTTAAGGGCGAGCATCAGGTGTTTGCTGCGATCAAAAAAGAGTACGAGGACATCACGATCACCTGCACCGCGCCGAGTAAGACATTCAATCTGGCAAGTATGATGATGTCAAACATCTTTATCGCCAACCCGGAACTCCGTGCGAAATTCCGGAAACAGCTCGATGCAGCCGGAACGAGCCAGCTTGGTGTGATGGGTCTGGTGGCATGCGAGACGGCATATAATAAGGGCGAGGAGTGGTATGAGGCAATGCTTTCCTATGTGAAGGCAAATGCAGAATTTACAAGGCAGTATGTGGAGGAGCAGCTTCCGGGCGTGAAGATGATCGACCTGGAGGGAACATATCTCGTATGGCTCGATTTCCGCAAGACGGGGCTTTCTGTCGACGAACTGGAAGACCTGATCATCAACAAGGCGAAGCTGTGGCTCGACAGCGGCAAGATCTTCGGAGACTGCGGTCGCGGCTTCCAGCGGATCAACATCGCCTGCCCGCGCGCAACCCTGACCGAGGCACTGGAGCGGATTCGGGATGCGATGAAAAGCAGATAAAGCCACACCGATGAGATGCGTAGCATTTTGGAAGTTGGCTCTGAACAGTGACGAAAACATGTTGAAAAGGCGCAGCTTACGGAACATCTTTTTGGGAGATATGATTTTTTTGTGTCTCCGGTAGAGAAAGAAGAAAGCTGCGCCTCCGCATATCAAAACGAGTACTTTCACCGGAATCTGATATACCGGATACACAGAGGTATAAATGCAATGATATTCTGGCGAAGAAACTTCGCTTTCCTCAGCAGGGCTCGGGCTCCAGGAAAAAGATGCCAGAATTCGAAAATATTTTTTATCAGAAGAAAACTGGCTATAAGGAAGATAAAAATCTGGGTTTCCAGGCGTTGTGATTTTCCGTTCCAGCGTCCAGGGTTCTTCCGTGCTGTTCCGAGTCCACAATTCTGCTTTTTCTAATTCAAAAAGATACATCAGTGGATCTGTCTCCAGACGGATAAAGTCTTCTTTCGCAGTTCTTACCTGGGTTATATTTTGAAAATCGAAAACTGTCTGATATAACAAAGAACGATCTGATTTTTCCTGATAGGTGAGTACATTTGCGGCATACAGATCTTGGAAACTTTTTGTCTTTTCAGATCGTTTAAAAAAATAGAAATCGATAGGTTTGGAAGAAGTTTTTCGATACTCGTTTTCTAAACTGGATTCTATTGGCGAAGCATTTTCTGGTACGTTTTCTTTTAAAAAAGAGCACAATACCGTATCGTCATTTTCGAATGCAGTGTCTGCTTTGACTGGAACAGAAAAACAGAATAACAGGGTGAAAAATAAAAATTTGATTTTTTTCATAATGAGTTACCTCTTATTTATGGCTTTATTCAGTTGATGCCGGATTTAAAAGTTTTTTTGAATGGTTGTTCTGTACTTTTTGTTCCTGCAATTCCTAAAACATTCATAATCTGCCCGTTTTTCTACGAGTAATGGCGACTTGCTCATGATTTTACTTAAATTACTTGAAAATACCTTAAACACAATTTGCCTATCAGAGAAATTTGTGCTTCTGGATAGGCAAATTGTTACTTTGAAAGAGTAATTAGAAATTAAATGTATTTGTATGTGGTGAATGAAAGTTTAATAACTTAGGTTCATTGTTTTATATGCAGTATAGGCTGTTCCTGATGGAGAGTAGCTAATTCCACCACCGTTGTAGGAAAAAGAGATACTGTAGCCGGTTTTCTGGGGATTATATAAGTATCCCATTACAATTCTTTTATCACTGCTATTACCTGCAGTAGCGTGACAGTATGTAACACCTTTAAGCTTCATGGCATAGTCGGGTGTTCCTAGTTGACTCCCTGAAAATTCAGCACCAGATAATTGCTGATTATTTGCAGTAAGAGTTCCACCGACTTTCCAATCGTTCATAGTATTATCTTTGTACCATAATTTTCCACCATATTCATACGGTCTCATAGCAGCGCCTAATTGAAAAGAAAAACTGTCTTTTCCGCGAGGTTGTTTATTAGAAGTAAACTCGTATGTTGGATAGATATAAATGGTTGATGCATTTTTAAAAGCTGATGCAGTAAAGGAAATACCGGTTAAAGTTTCGCTACTGAGTATCGATATTTGATTTTCGATATTTGAATTAATATATTCAAAATGTTTACCTCCACTTTTTAAGTCATCCACAATGAACTGCATGACGTCATCATCCAGCTTTTCTATTTCCTTTTGTGGCATTCCGGTTTTTAATAGATATGCTTTGTTAGATAGAACAACATTATTATCTGCCTTTACATTGCAAATTACCATATTTAAGGACAGAATACAACAAATAAAAAATGCAAGACATGTTTTTAATTTTTTCATGATGAGTGGTCTCCTTTCATAAGTATTGTTGGATGGTTTTAGTTTTTTATTTATCCTTAGATTAGTGCACTATCTGAAAAGTAAATTCGTTCGTTAATATGGATGATAAAATAGAAAATTAATAAAAATGCTTGTAATTATTATATAAATATATGAAAAATAAATCAATAGTCAAAAAACATATAAATAAATATATGAATTTGTAAAAAACAACGATTTTGTAAAAAGAATGTAATTTTAGAGAGATATATACGTATAAAAAAATAAAACGTGATTTTAATTTGCAGTGATATGGATTCTATGATATAGTGTGGTAAAGTGATGCTGTGAAAAAAAACAAAACCCCGTCGGCAAACAAGGCGGGCAGCGCAGGAAAGGGGATCATAACAATGTATATTACATGTCTGGATGTAGAAGGAGTACTGGTACCGGAAATCTGGATCGCGTTTGCGGAGGCAAGCGGAATCCCGGAACTTAAAAAAACGACACGCGACGAGCCGGATTACGATAAACTGATGAGATGGAGACTTGGAATCTTAAAAGAGCATGGCCTTGGACTGAAAGAAATTCAGGCTACGATTGAAAAAATTGATCCGCTGCCGGGTGCAAGAGAGTTCCTTGACGAGCTGCGCACCTTCTCCCAGGTGATCCTGATCAGCGACACCTTCACGGAGTTTGCCGCGCCGCTGATGAAAAAACTGGGCTATCCGACGCTGTTCTGCAACTCTCTGGAAGTCGCAGACGACGGCGAGATCACAGGATTTAAAATGAGAGTTGAGCAGTCGAAGCTTACCACCGTAAAAGCACTGCAGTCCATCGGATTTGAGACGATCGCAAGCGGTGATTCCTACAATGACCTTGGCATGATTCAGGCAAGCAAAGCAGGATTTCTGTTCCGCTCGACCGACAAAATCAAAGCCGACTATCCGCAGATTCCGGCGTATGAGACGTATGAGGAGCTGCTTGGTGCGATCAAAAAGGCAATGGAGGAGAAGTAAACAAAAAAGGTGATTTCCGGCCGGAGGCTGCGACGAACGGTCAGGAAAACAGAAATATGGGGGTTTTATTACATGAGAAGAAGAATTCAGGTAGAAGCAGAAAAACCACAATTCTGCGTTACAACAGGAATTACATTTGCACAGGCGGATGCCTGGTTTGGAAACACGGTGCAGGATTTGAAGCTGGATTTGATTTACCCGCGGGATAACACCAGAAAATATCCGTGTGTGGTATGGATTTGCGGAGGGGCCTGGATCCAGATGGACCGCTCGGCACATCTTGCCTATCTGTCCGTACTGGCACATCAGGGATTCGTTGTTGCATCGGTAGAATACCGCACAAGCAATGAGGCAAAATTTCCGGCACCGCTGCAGGATGTGAAAGCAGGAATCCGTTATCTGCGTGCACATGCCGATCGCTTCAACATTGATCCGGACCGCATCGGTGTGATGGGAGAGTCTGCGGGCGGTTATCTGACCTGCATGGCAGCGCTTGCGACAGATCCCGTTTATGATGTGGGTGAAAACCTGGAATATTCCAGTGCCGTGCAGGCCGCCTGCCGTGGTACCCGCCGACCGATTTCCGCGGATTCCAGTACAGTGATCCGGAGCAGTGTGCGGCATCTCCGGAGTCCCTTCTGATGGGCAAAAACGTGATGCGCCATCTGGAAGAAGCACTCGCATGCTGTCCGGTCAGCTTCGTGACAAAAGCCGCACCGCCGTTTCTGATCATCCACGGAGAGGATGACCATACCGTTCCGTTCGGACAGGGAGAGGAACTGCACGATGAGCTGGAAAAAGCGGGATGTGACGTCACACTGCTTTCGATCGAGGATGCCGACCACGCAGATCTCCATTTCTTCCAGAAGGAAGTGTGGGACGAAATCTGTGCATTCTTCCGCGCAAAACTGTAAAAGAAAAATAGCAGAACGAAAGTGAAGTGAAATGCTCCCTTCTGAACAGACAGGTGAAAGAAGAAAAACTTGTCATTTAGGAAGGAGCATTTCACTTTCAACATTTTGTTCTGCTTTTTGATGTGTTTTATGTAAAAACTGTCGGTGACACTTGAGTCCGGCGGTATTTTTTTACAAAAACAGCTCGTTTGCTTTTTCCTGCGTACAGGATTTTTTCAATATTTTTGCGGCAACTGCAGTCATAACAGGATTTACTTCTCTTGCGTGTACTGGACAGAGGGATACACAGCGCATGCAGGAGATGCACTTGGTTTTGTCCGTGGTTTTGCAGTTGTCCGGAGGAATTGCACCGGCAGGACATTTTTGTGCACACAGACCGCAGGAAGTGCAGGAGTGCTTTACGTTTGGAACCATGCCGGTTTCAGAATGTTTCGAGGGGCGGTTACCGGGAATTTCCGGGACAGAGAGATTGCCGGAAATTGCCTTTTGAAGAATCTGCCTGCCAAATGCGGCGAGCTCCTGACAGTCAGCACTGTTTGGTCTTCCGGCAGCGTACTGGTGAATAATGGAATGCTCTGCAACTGCTGAAACAGCAGCAATAACCTGAAAACCAGCTGTCTGTGCATAATCTTCCAGGAGAACCAGGGTGTCTTCATAGGCACGGTTTCCATAGACGGCAGCGATCACGCAGAGAGCTCCGTTTCCATGGATACGGGAGAGACGATCCAGTGCAAGCTGTGGCGCGGCACCTCCAAAAGCCGGCATCGCAATTACGGCTAAAGAATCGCTTTCCAGACAAATATCTTCATAATGGGTGGATGGAATAGAGAGATCGATGGTTTTAACGGAAGACCAGTCAGTGGTGAGGGCGGCGGCAACCTTTGCGGTACCGCCGGTTGGACTGAACAGAATTTCATAAGCATGCATGGTAAATTCCTCCTATGATGTAAAAAATAAAACTACAGCTACAATTGGAGTATAACAGCATCAAGAGATGGTGTCAATATTTACAGCGGAAATGGGATATGATAAAATTGCAAATGGAGGATTGAAATTATGCATATCAGTAATAAATGTTCGATCGCGGTCCATTGTCTGATTTTTATTTTTGAATATGGTACAGAAAAGAAAGTGACCAGTGAGCTGCTGTCATTATCTACGGGATGCAATCCGGTAACCATACGAAATATCTTAAGTGCCTTGAAAAAAGACGGAATCATAGAAGTAAAATCAGGAACCGGAGGAGCCACCCTTGCGGTTCCACTTTCCGAAATTTCGCTGTATCGGATCTGCCATGCTGTAGATCCGGCAGCCATTGAGAAAATGATCAGTATACATGGAACCCCATCCCCTTTCTGCCCGGTCGGCAGAAATATCGGAACCGTGCTGAGCCAAACGTATGATACCTTAAAAAAAGATGTGATTTCCAGCATGGAGTCTGTTACGATGGAGAAAATCATAGAGGATTATCGGGCGCTGCTTATCAGGCAGTGATTCCAGAGAACTGTTTGCGGACTATGCGATTCATAAGGCGGAGTCCTTTGAAAAACATCTGAATCAGTATGATGTGATTCATTTTGATGTCCAGTGGTGCATGATGGATGCCGGAAGAATGGCACCGTATGTTGGCTTTACAGAAGCGGAAGTGCATGATTTATTCGCTGAAAGAAAAAGAGGGAATGCTACGGTTGTATCACCGAAAAGAAAGTATTGCAGAAGCAGCCTATTGCTCCTATTTTGGATTACGGCAGAAAAGCTATCGCTTTGAAGCGGAAACAGCAGGTCTGGTTCTTTACCAGAATCATGAGAATCATTTGAGGATGGAAATCGCAAAAAAGCAGGAACAGAAAGTTTTTCGTGTTGTAACGTGTATCAAAGGAACAGAAACGAAAGCAGCAGGAATTAGGGATTTTTCTGCAGTTTTTCCGGATGAATATACATATCGCGGAATTCCGTAGGCGTACATTGTTTGACAGAACGGAAGACGCGAAGAAAGGTGGAAAGACTGGAGAAACCAGACTGAAGTGCTGCTCCGTGACAGGAATATCGGGATCGGATAAGAGCAGCATGGCATGATCAATTCTTTTGCGATTAAGGTATTTGTAATAGGTGGTATTTGTAAACTGCTTAAACAGTCTGGTAAAGTGGTATTTGCTGAAGCCTGCTGTTTTTGCAACGTGATCAAGGGAAAGATCTTCCGTGCAGTGTTCATCAATATAATTGCAGATGGAAAGAAAACGATCCAGATATTCTTTCTGCTTTTGCGGTCCGGCATCAAAACGGCAGGATGCAAAGGCCTGGTATCTGCCGATCAGAGAAAGAATATCAAGCATGCGCGCATAGATAACGGCCTCCGAAAGAAAGGAATCCTTTTCGTATTCCGAAAGAATCTGGCAGATGAGATGATAAATATCGGAATAAATATCAGGAGCAGTCTGTGGTGTAAGGGTGAGAATGGGGGAAATCAGCGAGAGAATGGAATTGAGATCACGGATTTTTGAGACAACAGACCATTCAATCTGCAGAATGATTCGTTTTCCGCTTTCCGGTGCTGCAAGAGAGTGGAGGACTCCTGGACAGATGAAAATAATATCACCTTCCTGAAGAAGAATGTGCTTATCCCCAAGAAAGACTGTGTAAGTTCCTTCCAGAGGCATAATGATTTCCATGGGAGTATGCCAGTGAATGGGATAATCTTCACAGTCTGTATTTACAAAAAGCCGCAGACTGCTGTTTTCTTTATACGTTACGGTTTCATGAATCCCGTCTAAATGTTCAATCATAATATTGCCTCCGCCGGACTGCTGTAAATTTGATATTATCATAATACAGTAAAACGGATATCACAAGAGGAAAAGAAATTTTAAAAAGAAGAGAATCGAAAACAGAATTTCAATCTATAGCACTCCAAAAAATACTGCACACTCTTGATAACAGGCCTATGATAGAATCAAGAGGTGATTATTATGTTACATGATGAAACACGAAAACTACTTATTGAAGCTTGGAATAAAACGCACAATGCAAAAGAAATCGCAGAGTGTTTTTCTGTGAATACCAGTACTGTTTACCGCCTAGAAAAACAAATGCGTGAAACAGGTTCTGTAAAAACAAGAACATCACAGAGAGGACGTAAACATGCCCTGACACCGGAAGATCTCCAAAACATTGACCGGGTGGTTCAGCAGGAACCCGATATCACAATTGATGAAATCATTGATAAACTTGGTTTGCA
>ENA-OQDD01000037-OQDD01000037.1-human-gut-metagenome-genome-assembly--contig:-NODE-37-length-46435-cov-4.078798_pt1 | contig 46435 bp, 58 predicted proteins | sample MGYA00242507_ERZ504598 | MGnify/ENA primary metagenome ERZ504598 (study PRJEB26092, sample SAMD00036318) | human gut metagenome | host: Homo sapiens | study: EMG produced TPA metagenomics assembly of...
CATCGAAGACGCTCGCGTGCATGAACGCTTCGGCATTACCGTGGTCGCATCAAATCGCCGGGCAAGGAATTCGAATACGGTTCGAAAGAAGCTCATCATGCACCGCAACGACGAACTCATCATCATGGGCAAGCAGAATCAAATCGACCGGTTCCTACGCAGCTGACACGCTCTTTCCATATGGAAAAATCCGGAATTTCATAATCATGATTTCCGGTTTTTCTTTTACTTATCTTATTTGCCTTGATTACACTGCAGACACGGTTCTCTCAACCGGTCGCTGTTTCACTGCATGACCGCGTACAGCAGATATTCGATATTGCCATGCGTGCCTTCAATGGGAGATACTGTTGTGGCGCGCACGTCAAGCCCGTTGCGTTCCGCGCATGCCACGACGGAGGACAGCGCCTGTTCGCGTAATTCCTGGCTTTCGACAATCCCGTTTTTCCCAAGGTTGCCTTTGCCGACCTCGAACTGTGGTTTGACCAGCAGCACGATCTGCGCCTGCGGTGCGGCGATTCTTGCGATCACCGGAATCACATATGTCAGCGAAATAAACGATACGTCGGAAACAATCATTTCCGGACGATACGGCAAATCCTCCGCATACACGTCGCGAATATTGACGCCGCTCATTTCGATAATACGGTCGTCATGCGCGATTTTCGGATCCAATTGCCCATGGCCGACATCCAAAGCGATGACCTGCGCGGCATCATTGCGCAATAGCACGTCGCAGAAACCGCCGGTGGACGCGCCGATATCCAAGCAACGTAATCCTTGCGCGGAACGCAATCCGACGTCGGCGAACCGTTCGAACGCGCCGACAAGCTTGTATGCGCCACGGGAAACGTAGCCGTCTCCCCTATCGGCGGCGATGACGTCATCACCACCGACTTTCGCCGATGCTTTGGTGACGGTGACACCGTTCACACTGACTTTGCCATCCGCGATCAGACGTTGCGCCTTGGAACGACTGTCGGTCAGACCACGTTCCAACAACGCAACGTCAAGACGAACAACCTGAGTGGAATCACTGTTTCGCAATGGTTTTCCAATAATCGGTACGAATTGTTCGTTAGGAAATACGGAATTCCGGAACGATCACGCCACTCACATCTCGCCCGCTGTCGGCCGCGGCCCACATGGCGCAGCATGCGGCACGCAACCCGTCGACGCTGGTGATGTCGGTGACATACAGGCGGTCGCCGTCAACGCGGGCCTTCGCATCGCGGCACAGCCATGCGCCTCATCATGCACCACTTCAGGAGCGGGCTCGTTCAAGCCCCGCAGATCTTTGGCGATGTAGGTCGGGCGAAGATACGCCGGAGCGAACATGAGTTCGCGCGGATCGGTGACGCCGGTCAACACCGCAAGGGAATCGTACCCGCCCCGATTGCCCGCCTCGATATCGGTATCGAGACGGTCGCCGATGGCGAGGCACTGTTCCTTGTCCACCGGCTCGTCATCATCATGGGCTGCGAGAATGCGTGCCTCGTCATACATGGCGGATTCCGGCTTGCCTGCGGACGAAACCGGTTCCACACCGGTGGCATTGATCACCGCCATGATCATGGAACCGCATCCCGGCGCGATGCCAAGCTCACGAGGAATGGTCAGATCACGATTGGTCACGAAATAGGTCGCGCCATGCTCAACGGCATAGGCGATTTGGGCCATTTCGTTCCAAGACATGTCGGGATACCATCCTTGGATGGCGGCGACCGGCTGCGCTTCTGCGGAATCGACGACTTCAAGACCTTGCTTGGCCACTTCCTCACGCAGATGCTGGGCGCCAAGCACGAAAACCTTCGAACCTTCAGGCACGGCACGTGCACCATGCGCGCGGCGACAACCGACGAGGTGATGACCTGCCAGGATTCGACATCCAAATCGAACCCCTTCAGCTGGTCTGCCACCACGGCCTGAAGTCGGGACGAATTGTTGGTGGTGTATTCCACCGTCATGCCCAAGGATTCGGCCTTGCGGATATTCTTGGCAGCATGTTCCACCGGGTTCTTACCACGGTAGACCACGCCGTCAAGATCAAGCAGTGCCAGCGAGTATGCTTCGCTGAGCGGCTGATTCGTGGACTTCAGCATGCGGGCCACGTCACCTCACTTGTTATCTTCGGAGGATTCGGAAGAAGCATCCGAAGACTCTTCGGCCTCTTCAGCCTCACCGTCATCATCGGCGTCATCTTCCGCAGCATCGTCAGCTTCTGCCGGCTCGTCATCGGATTCCGCGCCTGCTTCCGTCTCTTCGGCCTCAAGCTGGGTTTCGTCGTTGGTTTCGCCGTTCTCGTCGATGGCTTCGGATTCGTCTTCCTCATTCTCAGGGTCTTCCGGAGCGTACTGCGCGTCATCTTCGGAAATGCCAAGCACGTCCATGAGTTCGTCGTTCAGCTCCTGCATGTCGTATTCGACAACCAGATCGTCGGAAGTCTCATCATCCTCAACATCGGCGTACTGCAGTTCGAGCTTATCGAGCAGACGATCCAATGCGATGGCCTCATCGGTACGGCCGGCCTCTTCAAGGAAATACTGTTCGGCCTGCACCGCACGCATGCGGTATTCGCCGGCCAATCCCTTGGAACGGCCCAGCGTGTGCACGATCTCGATGGCCTTGTCCCACATCTTCAGATCGCCCAGAGCGCCAGCGTACACCAAGAACATTTCAGCCTTGGCTTCACCGCGCAGATACTTGGCGTCGTCGCTCACAGCCACTTCGATGGCCTTCTTCGGCTCGCCCACGCCACGCTCGCAGTCGGCGATGAACGGCAGATAATCCAGGAAACCGTTCATACGGAACGCGGTGCGGAACTCACGCAAGGCAAGCTTGTAATCACCCTGACGGTATGCCACGAAGGCGAGTGTCTCGCGGGCGAAATCGATGCGGGAAGCCTGGCGGGCCACCCACTTGGCATGTTCGAGGGCCAGCTCCGGGTTGCTCTCCTCAAGCGTGTACGCGGCAAGAATGTGCAGACCAATGTTTTCCGCATGTTCCTTCGACAGGCCACGCAGGCGTTCGCGATCGTCGGTGGTGAGCATACGCCATTCGATGCCCTTCGGCATCTTCGGCTCATCAGGACGACGATGCGTGTACGGGTTCTGCGAGGGGAAGCTCACCGTGCCATCGGAATTGCGGCGCGGCTTGGCCATGTACTCGCCACGCTTCTCCTCACGGTAGGCCATCTTCTCTTCGCGGGTGAACTCACGACGCTCCTCGCCCTGCTGCTGGTCGCGATCCTTGTGGAAGTCACGGCGCTGATCGTCACGACGGAAATCCTTACGATCGCCATCACGGAAATTACGGCGTCCGCCATCACGACGATCATTGCACGGTGGTCGTCACGACGGAAGTTACGACGATCACCATCACGATGGAAATCACGGCGATCATTATCGCGGTGGAAGTTACGACGGTCGCCATCTTCACGACGGAAGTTACGACGCTCGCCGTCACGGTGGAAGTCTTTACGGTTTCCGTCACGTCGATCGTCACGACGGAAACCGGAACGCTCGCCATCGCGCTGATAGCGAGGATTGTCTCCACGACCGCCACGATAATCGCGATGATCGTCACGACGCTCGCCGTCACGGTTGAACTTGCGCGGACCGTTATGGAAGCGACGCTCCTGGCCTTCCCCCTCACCGTCACGACGGAAATCGCGGTCGCGGTGGAAATTGCCGCCATTGCCCTTGCGGTATCCGCCCTTATGATCGTCGTTGTGGAAGCCGCCGGACTTGTGGCCGTAGGACTTGCCGCCATTGCCACGCGGCTTGAATCCCTTGCCGCCGCGATCGCCCGGCTTGCCCGAGCCGTAGGACTTGTGGTTGCCGTAGGACTTGCCGCGCGATCCGCGCTGTTCTTCTGCCATGCTGTTCCTTATATTCCTTGTATTCCTTGAAAATGGTCTTCGCTTGTTCTTTGTTTACGTTTGTTTGCGCCGCTCGCGATTGCCTCACACGTTTTCGACGACGCCGAGGGCCTTCTTGCCGCGACGAATCAATGCGAAACGGCCATGCAGGAAGTCATTTTCGTTCAAAACCTGCTCTTCGTCTTTAACACGGGCGTTGTTCAGATACACGCCGCCAGCCTTAATCGTCTTGCGCGCTTCGGAAATCGACTTGAACAGTCCGGCCTTCATGCCGGCTTCCGCCACACGGTCGCCCACCGCGGCCTTGGCGAACTCGCCGTCGATCTTCACGCCGTCAAGAGCAGCTTCGAGCGTGGACTCGTCAACGCCCGCAAGATCGCCGCCACGGCCGAACAGCGCACCGGCGGCCTCGATGGCCTGTCGGGTGGCTTCCTCACCATGAACCAGGCTGGTGACCTCCCAAGCCAAGGTGCGTTGCGCCTCACGCGCGCCCGGATTGGTCTTGCTTTCCTCCACAAGACGTTCGATCTCCGCCTTCGGCAAGAACGTGAACACCTTCAGCAGGTTCTCCATCTCGCTGTCAGGGCGGTTGAACCAGAACTGGTAGAACTTGTACGGGCTCAGCATAGTGCCGTCAAGCCAGACGGCGTTGCCTTCGGACTTGCCGAACTTCTTACCCTGAGCGTCGGTGATAATCGGCTGGTGAACACGTTCACATCCACGCCACGTACCTTGTGGATCAGGTCAAGACCGGACGTGAGGTTGCCCCACTGGTCGGATCCGCCAAGCTCAAGCACGCAATGGTATTCGTCGAACAGGTGCAGGAAGTCGTTGCCCTGCAGCACCTGGTAGCTGAACTCGGTGAAGGAAATGCCATCTTCAGAATTCAGTCGACGGGCAACGGTGTCTTTGGCGAGCATGGTACCCAAACGGAAGTTCTTGCCGACGTCACGCAGGAAGTCGATGACGTTCATGGAGGCCGTCCAATCGTAATTGGACACGAAACGGACCGGGTTGCTGCCTTCCACTTCGAGAATGCCGCCGATCTGCGCCTTCAGACGCTCGGCCCAACCAGCCACGACGTCTTTCGGATTGAGCGTACGTTCGCCCGATTGGCGAGGATCGCCGATCAAGCCGGTGGCGCCGCCGACCAGGGCAATCGGATGATGGCCTGCTGCCTGAAGGTGACGCATGTTGATGAGCTGCACCAGATTGCCGATATGCAGAGAGGCAGCGGTCGGATCGAAACCGCAATAATAGGAAATGGGATCTCCGTTCAACGCTTCGGCGAGTCGATCCCTGTCAGTGGACTGGGAAATCAACCGCGCCATTCCAGTTCATCGAGGACGGACTCGAAACCGGCCTCCTTGAAATCGATGACGTGAGCCATAGCTGTGTTTTCTCCCTATTGAATTGCGGATGATACTGCGTTTTACGCACCCTACAGTTTCGCAGAAGATGAAGACAGGCACACGCGGTGTTTCCCCATCATCCACCAACCATCGTGCATACAGGTAAAGTTAGAAGGAGCATCCCCATATCAAGAAGGGAGATACCTGCATGGACCGCAAAGGCATGAAGGTTGCGGCTAAAAAAGCCAGAGACAACATTATTGGATAATAGTCGCCATTTGCCTGTTCGCTTCGGTGTTCGGTGTTGCGTACACTTCATCGACGCTCTCGGTCAGCACCAACATTTCGATCAGCACCCCGCAAACGGAGGATTCCACGCAATCCAACGACATGTATGACGTATTGCAGGATCTTGCCGTAGGCAATGAAAACGATGCCCGTGAAAAGGTCAAGCAAAACCAAGAGCAGATCGTCAACAACGATACCGATGCCACGTTCGGCCGTCGCCGCGGAGTAATCGCGTCCCTGCTCAACTCGTTTGCATCCGGCTCGATGGTGATCGCCGTGGCCGACGCCATTAATTCCGTCACCCATAACGGCGGCGTCTCCATCGCCGTGCCGGTAATACTCTCGCTGGCCGTCTACATTTTCGTCTGGCTGTTCATTCAAGAAACATACCGCATCGTCATGGCACGTATGCTGTTGGAAGGACGTTCCTATAACAAGCTTCCGGCAAGTCGCTTCTTCTACCCCATTCACACGCGCAAATGGCCGCGCATGGCATGGACCATGTTTGTGGAAAACGTGTTCCTGTTCCTTTGGAGTCTCACCATCGTCGGCTTCTTCATCAAGCAATATTCCTACCGTATGGTGCCGTACATCGTTGCGGAGAATCCGAATATCGAGGCTTTGGACGCCATTCGCTTGTCCCGACGCATGATGAAAGGGCATAAATGGGAATGCTTCGTGGCGGACTGCTCGTTCCTCGGCTGGTACCTGCTCAACCTTATCACCTTCGGCTTGAGCGGCATCTTCTATTCCAACGGCTACAATGCCGCGTTCTTCGCGGAATACTATGTGTACGTGCGTTCGATGGCCAAGACTACCGGCATTGCAGGCAGTGAGATGCTCAACGACGAATACCTGTACTTCAAGGCCGACCCGCAGACGCTCCATACCACGTACGCCGATGTCGCCCAATCCGTAGCACAGCTGGAACAGAATCTTGTTCCAGCGCCCAAGCCGCATGGATTCACAGGATTTCTTTCTGAGTGGCTTGGCATCCGCATTCTGCATGCCAGCGCAGTGAACCGCTATGAAGAGTATCGTGAGGATCTTCACCAGATGCAGATCGGCGAGAATATTCTGAATGGCTCCATTTATCCGGGGCGTCTTGCGCCTGCTCCGATGCCGTTCAAATTCCGTGAATCACGTACCATCAGCGCCGACCGCAGCTACTCACTGGTCAATCTGATCATGATGTTCTTCATCTTTTGCTTCGTCGGCTGGGTGTGGGAGGTAAGTCTCGCATTTATTTCCGAAGACATGTTCGTGAACCGTGGCACGCTGCATGGCCCTTGGCTGCCCATCTATGGCACCGGCGGAGTGATCATTCTGGTTCTGCTCAAAAAGCTGCGCGAAAAGCCAGCGCTTGAATTCGTCGCGGCTATGGTGCTGTGCGGCTGCTTGGAATACTTCTCATCGTGGTATCTGGAGATGACGCATGATGGTCAACGCTGGTGGGATTACACCGGATACTTTCTAAATATCAACGGCCGTATCTGCGCCGAAGGATTATTGACGTTCGGCCTTGGCGGATTGACCATCGTATATCTGCTGGCTCCGGCCCTCGACAACCTGCTCAGCAGAATCGATGCGCGAAAGCTTGGCATCGTGGCCGCCGTGCTGCTCGTGCTGTATTGCGCCGACCAAGTGTATTCCGCGCAACATCCGAATGTCGGTGCGGGCATCACCGACTACAAGGGATCGGACACGTCGCTGGAAGCGCCCACTCCATACGAAATCCGTAAACGATCCGATGGACTGTCATAGCGTGATTGTCATGCAAATCGCATATCGCAAACAATAATAAAATCGCCTGTCGTTCTTTCGAGCGGCAGGCGATTTCATGCTGTTGCTTATTGCGCGATTATTTGCGACGCAGCATTTCGTGCAGAGTTTCGATGATCTTGCTGTATTTGATGGAATCCGTGAAACGCAGACGCGGGAATGCGTTAATCATACGACGCTGCTGCTTGTTCAGGATAGATGCGGCAGTGGCCTGCATATTGGCAAGAATCTCCTGCGAGGAGTCCGACCAATCCTGGACCTTGTCTTGCACCTTGTCGCGGAATTTGTCTCGGAAAATGTCTTTGCCCCATTGCAGGGAATCACCGGCTTTCTCCGCATATGCCTGCACGGTTTCGCTGAACTTCGCAAGATTGTCGGCCAAATCGATGATGCCAAGCACTGTAATAATGGTATCCGCGACGATAAACGCCATGAAAATCACGCACATCCAGTGCACTACTGGCAAAGGAATCATCTGTGTAATGCGATTCACTTCAGGCTGTATCACATCGGTGATGAGCACACCCAGCAGACCGAACACAATCGCTCCAAGCAAGCAGATGCGCCCTTGAATGTTGAATCGGCGATGACTGTAATCCCACCATCGTGCGTGGAATAGCTTTTCCATGCCCCATGACGTGACATATTCAAGCATGCATGCACCGATTGAAGAAATGAGAAAAACCGCGAAAGGATTATGCAGATCATGCAGCAGCACAATCGCAAGAACGGCTCCGCAACCGTAGATCGGGCAGATGGGACCATTCAGGAAGCCACGATTCACCAAGCGACGTTCCGAAACGGACACGAGAATCGATTCATATACCATCCGGCAAATGAATAGAACAGGAACCATAAGAACAGGTATTCCAGCATGAGCATGCTTTCGCGCCGTCACTTTCCACTTGTATGCATATTGACTTTCGGCTTGTAGAAGCGCTCAAGACTGACCGTTTCCCGTGTGGCGCTGATCTTATCCGCGACAGTCACCAAATACCCTTCAAGATACCGAGGCGGTATCGGCGTCAAAGGAAACATATGATTCTCGATGCTGTCACGTTCCACTCTATTGAGATGGAAATCGCGCACGGCATTGCGCATGGCGGTGCACCATGGGTGAAACCATGCATACGATGACGGCCGCCATCATGAGCATGCCAGTCGTAAAGAAAATAATCGTGCAGCAAAGCGGCGCGAATCAACGAATGCAAATCCACCCTATGCCATAAGCGCAGCCTGTCAGCGATCCATACGGCCAGACAGGCCACACGGATGGAATGAGCAAACGTGGTGACCACGCCATGCTGGTAACAGACTCTTTCGATCTGCATATGCTCATGGCACAGTATCTCCTGGCCGTGAAGTCGAACAAGCTGCTGTATCTGCGTTCGTGTCAGTGGCACCGCTTTGCCTTTGCTATGTACTGTTGCTGTAATTATTTGAGCAATGATTCCGGCGTCTTGTATGCCGGGCCGTCGCTGACGGAGTTGGCGAAGGCACGCAGCTGTTCGATGGCGGTTTTCGCGGAAACGATCTGCTCGCGCACGCGCAGCGGAGACGTGCCTCCCTTGCCATTGCGGGCGGAAACAGAACCTTCGGTGGATAGCACTTCGCGCACTTCGGGAGCCTTGTCGGCCGGAAGGAATTCCTTGAAGACCTCGATGAAGTCATCGTCGGCCAGGTCCCACAGTTCCTGGCCGCGGTCTTCGGCGATCTTCACGCATGCACCGGAAAGCTCGTGCGCGTGGCGGAACGGCACACCGTTCTTCACCAGCCATTCGGCGATGTCGGTGGCGAGGGCGAAACCGGTCGGCGCTTCCGCTTCGAGGCGTTCCTTGTTGAAGACCATGGTGCCGACCATGCCGGTGAACGCGGGAAGGAGCACTTCCAGCGTGTCGACCTGGTCGAACACGGCTTCCTTGTCTTCCTGAAGATCACGTGCATAAGCGGTGGGCAGGCCCTTCAGCGTGGTGAGAAGACCAGCCAGATCGCCGATGAGACGGCCGGACTTGCCTCGTGCAAGTTCCGCAATATCCGGTTCTTCTTCTGCGGCATGATGGACGAGCCGGTGGAATAGGCGTCGTCAAGGCGCACGAACGCGAACTCCTGGGTGTTCCAGATGATGATTTCTTCAGACAGTCGGCTGATGTCGACGCCTGCCATGGCTGCGATGAAAGCGAATTCGGCGACCAGATCACGACTGGCGGTGCCGTCGATGGAGTTCGCGGTTACCTTGGAGAAGCCGAGTTCGCGGGCCACGGCCACCGGCTCCAAGCCGAGGGTGTTGCCGGCGAGGGCGCCGGAACCATACGGGCTTGCATCGATGCGCTTGTCCCAATCGGCAAGACGTTCCACATCGCGCAGCAGCGGCCACACGTGGCCATGAGCTGGTGTGCGAGCAGCACCGGCTGGGCGTGCTGCATGTGGGTACGCCCCGGCATGACGGTGCGTCCGGCCTTTTCGGCCTGTTCGGTCAGTGTTGCGGCAAGGCCGAGCAGCATTTTGGCGATGACGCGGCTGTGGCGACGGAGCCACATGCGGATCAGCGCGGCGATCTGGTCGTTGCGGGAGCGGCCGGCGCGGAGCTTGCCTCCAAGCTCGTCTCCGGCGATCTGCAGCAGTCCACGTTCCAATGCGGTGGCTTCGTCCTCATCGTCTTCGATCGGAGCGAACGCACCGGAATCGACACGGCGCTGCAGCTCGTCGAGAGCGTCTTCCATTCGCTGCAGCTCGTCGGCGGTCAATAGTCCCGCACGTCCGAGCGCACGGGCGTGGGCGCGTGAGCCTGCGATGTCGTCGTCGGCAAGACGCCAATCGAATTGGGTGGACTTGCTCAGTCGCGCGAGTTCCGGAGACGGGCCGGACTTGAACCGGCCGCCCCACAGGGCGAGGTGTTCACCATTGGTTGTGCTCTCGGTCATTGTTACTTCATTCTCCTTGCAGATATGACTGAGGGAGAGGATACCAGTCAGGATGGTCCTAACGGTACGCTCTCCCCCATTATCAAGACGATTCGGCGTAAAAACCCGCTTACTCGACGCTGTTTTCCGGAACCTCGATGCCATTGCCGAACTTGACGTCGCGGGCTGCGGCCACACGGCTCGGCAGACCGTAGATGTCGATGAAGCCGTTGGACGACTTCTGATCGAAGCTGTCGCCGGAATCGTAGGTGGCCAGATTGTAGTCATACAGCGAGGTGTCGGAACGACGACCGGTCACGACGGCGCGGCCGCCATGCAGGATCATGCGGATTTCGCCGGAAACGTACTTCTGGGTGTCTTCGATGAAGGCGTTCAGGGACTGCGTTGCCGGGGAGAACCACTGCGCATCGTAGACGAGTTCGGCCCAGCGCTTGTCGATATCGCGCTTGATGCGGTGCTGCTCGCGTTCGAGGCAGCAGTTCTCGAGTTCCTGGTGGGCGGTGATCAGTGCGATAGCACCAGGAGCCTCGTACAGCTCACGGGACTTGATGCCGACCAGACGGTCCTCGATCAGATCGATACGGCCGATGCCCTGTGCGCCTGCGCGACGGTTCATCTCTTCGATGGCCTGCAGCGGGGTGACGTCGTGACCGTCGATCTTGACAGGAATGCCCTGCTTGAATTCGATGACGACCTCATCTTCGACTGGCGGGAATGCCGGATCGTCGGTATAGGAGTAGCAGTCCTTGGTCGGGCCATTCCACGGATCCTCAAGGAAGCCGGTTTCAATGGCGCGGCCCCACACGTTCTGGTCGATGGAGAACGGGCTCTTCTCGGTCTGCACGATCGGAAGCTTGTGCTCCTTGGCGAATGCGATCTCGACGTCGCGGGTCAGCGACAGGTCGCGGATCGGGCTGATGGCTTCAGTGTCGGATCAATGGAGGAGATGGACACCTCGAAACGGACCTGGTCGTTGCCCTTGCCGGTGCAGCATGGGAGATGGTGTCGGCACCGAACTGGTGGGCGGCGCGCACGAGATGCTTGGAGATGAGCGGGCGGGAAATGGCGGAAACCAGCGGATACACACCCTCATACAGGGCGTTGGCCTTCAGCGCTTCATGCAGTATTCATTGGCGAATTCGTCGCGGGCGTCTACCACATACGCTTCAACGGCACCGCAGGCAAGCGCGCGCTGCTTGATGGTTTCGAGCTTCGCCACCCTGCCGACGTCGAGGGACACGGCCACGACATCCTTGCCGGTGCGTTCCTTCAGATATGAAATGGCGACGGAGGTATCCAGACCACCGGAGTACGCCAGAACGAGACGATTCTGATCGCTCATGGTTTCCCTTTCTAACATCAAACGTTATTCATCAGTATATGCAATACTCTGTATATTTATGCATATACGGTGCGTCGTGTCCACTATACGGCTATTCAGCCCTTGGACACGACGTCCAACAGCCATTGCGCACGCTGTTTCGCATAATCGTCATCGGCGCAGATCACCATGACGGTATCGTCTCCGGCAATGGTGCCGAGCACACCGTCGATGGGCTGCTTGTCGATCACACTTGCCACATACTGGGCCGCGCCAGACGGCGTATGGACACCACCAGATTCCTGGCCGCAGCGACCGAAGTGACCAATCCGGAAAGCACACGGTTCATTTGCTGTTCCGTTTTTGCATCAGGATTGGCCAATGCGGCTTCTTCCGGCTGTTTGCCCAGCGCATAGGCCACGGTTCCGTCAGCCAAACGGGTTTTCGTGGCATGAATCTCGTCGAGATCGCGGCTCAGGGTGGCCTGGGTCACCTCGATGCCCTGGTCCGCGAGAATCTGAGACAGCTGCGACTGCGAGGTAACGATGCACGTCAGCAACGCCTGCTCGATGGCGCTCAATCGAGCGGCCCGTGTGGCAGGACGTTGCAGCGCAGGCGTTTGGTCCGTCATCAGGCCAACAGGCTTTCATCGCCGCGAGCCTTGCCGGCAAGCCAAGTCAGCAGCGCCTTCTGCGCATGCAGGCGGTTACCGGCCTCATCCCAAACCACGGACTGTGGCCCGTCGATGACTTCGGAGGTGACCTCCTTGCCACGGTATGCCGGCAGGCAATGCTGGAAGATGGCATCTTCCTTGGCATAAGACATGAGTTCGGCGTTCACCTGATAGTCCAGAACGGCTTGGAACGGATGGCGTATTCCGCTTCTTCGCCCATGGAAACCCATGTGTCGGTGAACACGCAGTCGGCACCGGCGACCGCTTCCTTCGGATCCGTGGTCACCAGTACAGAACCGCCGTTTTCGGATGCGATGGCTTCGGCATCGGCAACGATCTGCGGATCCGGCAGATAGCCGTTCGGTCCGGCAACGCGTACGTTCATACCGGCCACGGCGCCGCCGAGCAGGTAGGAGTTCGACATGTTGTTGGCCGCGTCGCCGAGGTAGGCGATGGTCTGGTTCTTCAGATTGTCGACGCCGCCACGATGCTCGGCAATGGTCTGGAAGTCGGCAAGAATCTGGCAAGGGTGGAATTCATCCGTCAGAGCGTTCACCACCGGATGGGTGGAATACTTCGCCATTTCCTCCACACGATCCTGGCCAAAGGTGCGCCACACCACGCCATAGGCCATGCAGTCAAGCACACGTGCGGTGTCGGCAACCGGTTCGCCACGGCCCAGCTGGGAGCCGGACTTGTCGATGACCAGCGGATAGCCGCCCAGTTCGGCAACGCCAATGGAGAAGCTGGAACGGGTTCGGGTACTCGGCTTGTCAAAGATCACCGCGATGCCCTGCGGGCCGGCGAACGGCTGATGGTAGAAACGATCGTTGTGGAATCTGATGGCGAGTTCGAGAACCTGCTTCTGCTCTTCATGGTTGAGATCGTCATCGCGCAACATGTGGCGCAATTCAGGAGTTGCCATTGTTGGCTCCTTTCAAAAGAGTTTCAGTTCGTTGTGATTGCCGGCTATGTTCAGTCGTTGGGAAGATCAGTTGGAATCTTGCGAGGATGGAGATGGCCTGATCAATATCCTGTTCAGTCACCACCAGCGGAGGAACAAGACGAAGCGCATCCGGCGCCACCGCGTTGACGATCAAACCGTGCTCCAACGCCCAATTCATCGCCGCATGCGCACATGGATGGGCAAGTTCGACCGCATCGAGCAAGCCACGTCCACGCACGGAGACGAAAAGCGGATTGCCGCAAGCCATGATGCCGTCACGCAATTGCTGGCCACGCGCCTCGGCGTTGGCCACGAGACCGTCTTCCTCAATGGTTTCCAACGTGGCCATCGCGGCGGCCGCTCCGAGCGGATTGCCCGCAAAGGTGGAGCCGTGGGAGCCTGGGGTGAACAGCGCGGAAAGCTTGGCTCCGAAGGAGATCATGCCACCCATCGGGAAACCGCCTGCAACGCCCTTGGCGAAGGTCACAATATCCGGAACCACTCCGCCCGCAAGATCCTCACGCTGGAATGCGAACCAGGATCCGGTGCGTCCGATGCCTGTCTGGACCTCATCGATGATGAGCAACGCGTTGTTGTCGTCGCACATCTGACGGGCCTTCTTCACATAGCCGGCCCCAAGCGGACGCACGCCAGCCTCACCTTGGATCAGCTCCATGATGACGGCGGCGACAGGACCTTTGCCATATTTGCCGGGACCGGTTTCGGCAAACGCGTCATGCAATGCGGCCTCGTCACCAGCTTCGACGAATTCGATATTGGGAACCAGCGGCTCGAACGCTTCTCGGATGGAGGCTTCCACGTTGCGGACAGCGCGCCCATGGTACGCCCATGGAAGCCATGGGTCATGGCGATGATACGCGCCGGTTTGCCTCCAATGGCAGGCGATGCGCCCGGCAAGGTGCGTCCATACAGTTTGGCAAGCTTCAATGCCGCCTCGTTGCCTTCCGCTCCGGAGTTGCCGAAATACACATGAGATCCCTCGGGAGCGCCCGCAAGCTCAATGAGCTTCGACGCCAGTTTGATCTGCGGCTCCGTGGCGAAGTAGTTGCTCACATGGGCGGCTTTGGCGGCCTGCTCGCTGACGGCCTTCACCCATTTCGGGTGGGCGTAGCGAGTGCGTTCACCGCGATGCCCGCAAGGAAATCGAGGTATTCATTGCCATCGACGTCCCAGATATGCGCACCTTCTCCATGGTCCATAACACGCAGCGGAGTACCGAACACGTTCATGTGCACCCGGGAGTACTTCCCCAGCCACTTGGCGTCCTCACTGCCGAGGTTTTCCAACTGTTCAGTTGCCATACGAACTCCTCATTTCAATACCGTCTTCGGGAACGACCATGGTTCCAATGCCGTCTGTGGTGAAAATCTCATTCAGGATGGAATGCGGCTTGCGTCCGTCGATAATATGGGCGCGTGGCACGCCTCCATCGATGGCCCTGACGCAGGCTCCATCTTGGGACGCATGCCGCTCTCCAAATCCGGCAGCATATCACGTAGGTTCTCCACGCCGATGCGTCCGATCAAAGAGTCCTTGTCTGGCCAATCGGCGTACAAGCCATCCACATCAGTCAACACGACCAGCTTGCTGGCTCCAAGAGCGGCCGCAAGCGCCGCAGCCGCGGAATCGGCGTTCACATTCAACACTTCGGTAGCATCATCCTCATTTGGAGCCACCGAGGAAACAACAGGAATGCGTCCGGCATTGATCAGATCCTCAACCGCGGATGCGTCGACGCTCACCACGTCACCGACCAAACCAATATCGGTTGGAGAGCCATTGATGATCGGCTTGCGCTGCATGGCGGAAAAGAGCGCACCATCCTCGCCGGAAAGACCGACTGCGAACGGGCCATGAGCGTTGATCAATCCGACAAGTTCACGGGAAACCTTGCCCGTCAAAACCATACGCACCACATCCATGGCCTCCGGCGTGGTGACCCTCAGACCTCCCTTGAATTCCGACTTAATGCCCAAAGCCTTAAGCATGTGCGAGATCTGCGGGCCTCCGCCATGCACCACAACCGGATGCAAGCCGACCTGTCGCAGAAACACCATATCTTCAGCGAAACAGGCTTTGAGATGATCGTCGATCATCGCATTGCCGCCATATTTGATGACGATGCGCTGTCCGGCGAATTCCTCAACCATGGCAGTGCCTCAATCAGCACTTCCGCCTTTTGGTCGGCGCGCAAATCGGTATGCACGTCAAAATGGATCCAGGTCCTTTGAGTTCCTTGGTCATTACCGTTCAATCAGCTTTCGTAATCTGCATTAATGTGTACGTATTCGTGGGTCAAATCGTCGGTCCAGACAGTTGCTTCCGCATTTCCCGCATGCAAATCTATGTCGATGTGCACCTCGCGCGGAGTCATTGTCGACTTCGGATCGGTCGCGTCCGGCTCCGCCGTTCTCACAGATACGCACGCCATTGACATCAACCGTGACTTTATTGGAATCGTATGGCGCGACTTCCGGTGGCACGGTGCCCAACGAGCTGACGATACGTCCCCAATTCGGGTCATTGCCGGAAATGGCGCATTTCAGCAAATTGGATGCCGCTACCGCACGACCGCAGGCAAGCGCCGCATCCTCCGTGGTGGCGCCGATCACCTTGACACGGATGTCGTGGCTCGCGCCTTCGCCATCGCCGATGATCTGGCGTGCCAGAGACGCCGTAGCCTGCGCAACGAGATCGTTGAATTCGTCCGGATCGGGTTCGATGCCCGAAGCGCCGGATGCGAGCAGGAGCACCGTATCGTTGGTAGACATGCATCCATCCACATCGATGCGGTTGAACGACATCTCCACTCCGGCATTCAATGCCGCCTGCAACTGGCCGGCGCTCACCACGGCATCCGTAGTGATGACGCACAGCATGGTGGCCAACTGCGGGGCAATCATGCCCGACCCCTTGACCATACCTCCGACATGGAAGCCGTTGGACCTTCCAACTCAACGGTTTCGGCTTGGTGTCGGTGGTCATGATGGCATGGGACGCATCCGCACCGGCCTGAGCGGTATCGGCAAGGGCCGCGAACGCTTTGTCTGCGCCAGAAAGCACATGGTCAAGAGGCAGAAGCTCACCGATCAGGCCCGTGGAGCAGACCGCGATATCGCTGTCTTTGGCACCTACAAGCGCCGCGACCTTTTGGGCCGTGGCCTTGGACTGCTCATATCCCGGCTGGCCGGTGCATGCGTTTGCGCCTCCGGAATTAAGGATGACGGCTTTCACATGACCGTCGGCCACGATCTTGCGCGTCCACTGCACGGGAGCTGCGCAGAAACGGTTCGAAGTGAACACTCCGGCAGCCATATCCAGCGGACCGTTATTGACCACAAGAGCCAGATCCTTCTTACCTTCGACTGCGGAAATACCGGCTTCCACGCCAGCCGCGGAAAAACCTTGCGCAAACGTTACGCTCATGGCGCCACTCCAATCTTTGTCAGGCCTGCATCTTCAGGAAGTCCCAGTGCTACGTTCAACGACTGCACCGCCTGTCCGGCCGTGCCGCGGTTGAGATTGTCAATTGCCGCGAAGGCCAGCAAACGCCCCGCCTTACGGTCGATGGCCACCTGAATATGGGCCGCGTTCGATCCGATGATATTGGCGGTGGCCGGCATGACGCCTTCCGGTAAAACAATCATGAAATCCTGATCCGCATATGCGTCAGTCCAAACCTGCCTGATTTCAGCATCTGACATATTCAATGCTGTATCGGTTAGTTTGGCGGAAACCGAAGCGAGAATGCCACGGGCCATTGGCACAAGAATCGGGGTGAATCCCAGCGTGAACTCGTTTGCCGCGGATGCGTTCTTTCCTGCAGCATGGGCGAAGTTCTGCAAAATCTCAGGAATATGACGATGAGTACCGCCGACAGAATACGGTAATGCGGAACCGAATGCCTCAGCTGCAAGCAAATTGACGCGCTTCAGATTCTTCCCTGCGCCGGAGTAGCCGACCACCAGATCGGCAACAATATCCGCCGGTTCAACAAGCCCTTGGGCAATGCCCGGCTGCAGCGCCAATGTGGTTGCGGTCACATTGCATCCTGGACCGGCAATACGCTTGGTTCCTGGAATCACCTCACGCTGGTGCTGGTAAGAACCATCTTCGGATATGCCGGTAATGAGCTCAGGCATGCCGTAAGTCCAGTGCTCATAGAAGTCGCCGCCGTAGAACTCATCCCATGCGGTTTTTTCCTCAAGCCTATGGTCGGCTCCCAAATCCACCACCACGGCATTCGGATCAAGCTGGGAAGCCAATGCACCGGATGCCCCATGAGGCAGCGCAAGGATGATCACGTCATGCCCGTTCAGTACTTCCGGAATGGTGTCTTCCACCACAAGGTCGGCAAGTTGCGGAATATGCGGCATATGCTTGCCAAGCTTGTCCCCAACGGACGAACGCCCGGTCACGCACGTCACTTCGAAATATGGATGGGCCGCGAGGATACGGAGAGCCTCGCCTCCCGCATATCCGGTCGCGCCGGCCACGGCTACTGTGTATTTGGCCATAGTCACGTCTCTTTTCATTGACTCACTGAAAACACATTCAGCATACACTTTATGCACTATATTGCATAATTATGCATTCGTTTCGTGTCGCATAGTGGTCATTGCGTGACTATGACGATTATCAGAAGACAAGGAAACACGCCGAATCAGGCGGTAATCGACTCGTCTCCTTGGCTGATCCCGCACCGCCAAGCATGTACTGCAAGGTCTCGTTATACAGGTCGGCAACGGATAGTCCATGCATCGCCAACCAAATCACGGCCAAAGTATACAGCACGTTGATGATCACCGCGGCGAGAGCCAAGCCATACCCTTTCATGTGGAGCTTCTTGGTACGCCACATCGAGATTGCGCCGACCAACGCGGGAAGGACCGGCACCGGCATCAGCACGGCAAGCACGAGAGACATGATCGCATAGGCATCCCAATGGCCGTATGCGGGATTCTGCCGGGGATCGTTGAGATCCAGATTCGGCAGATAGGGCATATTGCCCTGTTGTGGATATTGGTTCGGATCATACGGATTTGCCCCATACGGGTTGGCACCGTATGGATTCTGTTGTCCGTTCGCATTGTACGGAGCATCGGTTGCTGCCCATTTGAAGGGTATTGCCCCGTTTGGTATTGCATATTCTGCTGCTGTACAGCATCCGCAGGTTGCGGTTCAGGTTCAGGCGCACCATACACGTATGGATCGTAGCCGGCTGGCAGCTGGCTGCTCATCGCACCATATTCGGGTTGGTTGATTTGACCATACTCCGGCTGTGAAGACGCAGCGGCATCGGAAGATGACGAAACCGGAGCAGCATCAGCCGTCTCCTGACGTTCGTCGGTGTTGGTCGGCTGATACTGTTCCGGTTCGTTCATAATCATCCTCTGTTCTTGGGAAGGTCGGGATCAGGCGCGCAGCTGCGCACCCAGCTTGGACGCTTCATCCACAATACGCTTGCGGATGGCTTCGCTGTCTTCGGATGCGAGAGTCTTATCCGGAGCGCGGAATGTGACCGCATAGGCCAAAGACTTTTCGTCCTCGCCCAGCTGGTCGCCGGTGTACACGTCGAACAGCTCGATGCTTTCGAGGCTGCTTCCAGCGGCATCGACAATAACCTGCTTGAGCTCGGCGGCCGTGACATCGGTAGACACCGTAAAGGCCAGATCCTGCTTGACCGGCGGGAAGGTGGAAATCGGCTTGGCCTGCACCGGCTTGCCGCTCAACGTGGCGAACAGCGCGGTCAAATCCAACTCGAAGGCCGCGGAATGGGCCGGGAAGCCCAACGCCTCGTTGACATGCGGGTGAAGCTCGCCGACCATACCGACGAATACGTCACCAGCCATCACACGAGCCGCACGACCCGGATGCCATTGTGCCGGCACATCTTCAGCCTTCGGCTGATCCAGCGTGAGAGCTGCACCAATACGGTCGGAGATGCGCTGCACCGCCTCAACGGCGTCAGACCAATCCACTGCGCGGCGCTCGCCCAGCCAACCGGAGTCAACGGCGTTGCCGGTCAGAATGCCAGCAACATGCATCGGCTGGTCCGGAAGACCGGCATCAAGCGCGGCAAGCTGCTCGTCCGTCGGCTTGACTGCACCCGGCAGTGCCGGAATCGCCGGAGCGTTCGGATCCCACAGATACACGTGGCCGATCTCATACAGCGACACATTCTCCACGCCGCGACGCAGATTGCGCTGAACGGTCTGTGCCAACGTCGGAATAATGTCACGACGCAGGAACGGACGATCACCGGCGAGCGGGTTGGCGATCTCCACGCTGACGTTCTTCGTCTCAGCGACGTCCAGCGCGAAGTTCTTGTAATCCTCATCGCCGACGAACGGGTAGCTCAACGTTTCCACCATGCCGTATTCGGCAAGTTCATCGGCAACCTGGCGCTTGCGCAGCTGCTCAGCAGTCAGACCGACCTGACCTTCGACCGGTGCCGGCGGCACGGTGACGGGAATCTCGTCATATCCGACAAGACGCGCCACTTCCTCAACCAGATCGCACGGCTCGTTCAAGTCGGGGCGCCAACTTGGAGCGCCACGGAAAACTCGCCGTTGCCGCCTCCTGCGACGGAGCAACCGATGTCGGTAAGAATGTCGCTGATGGTGTTCACGTCCGTGTCAAGTCCGGCCACACGAGCCACTTCCGAAGCCTTGAACAGGATCGGACGGCGGTTAGAGACGGTATTGAAGTCGGTCGGGTGCTCGCTCGGCTCGCCATTGCCGTACTTAACCATCAGTTCGGCGGCCATTTGGGCGGCTGCCGGCTGCAGCTGGTCGTCCACACCGCGTTCGAAACGACGGGAGGCTTCGGACGGAATCTTGTGACGGCGTGCGGAACGCGCGATCGACACCTGATCGAAGTGCGCGGATTCCAGCAGGATGTTCTTGGTTTCGGCAGTGACCTCGCCATACATGCCGCCCATCACGCCTGCGATGCCAAGCACACGGGAGCCGCGTTCGCCATTCGGGGAATCGGTGATCAGCAGATCCTCGACGCTCAAATCGTGATCCTTGCCATCCAACGTGGTGAGCTTCTCACCTTCGTTGGCGCGACGCACCACGATCGGTCCTTCGATCTTATCCAGATCGTAGGCATGCATCGGCTGTCCCAAGTCGAGCATCACGTAGTTGGTGACATCCACTGCCAAGGAGATGGAACGCATGCCTGCGCGGGTCAGGCGGCGACGCATCCAATTCGGCGTATGGCTGGCCGGATCGAAGCCCTTGACCGCGCGAGCGTAATAGCGATCGCATCCAACCACACCGTGAATCGGATTATTGTCGTCGACGATCACTTCGATGTCGGTCTTGGTGCCTTCCGGCAGGCCCTTGGTGATCGGCGCCTTCTCGTTCAGGGCGACAGCCGGATCGGTGTAGGCCGCACCGGTGGAATGATGGTATTCGCGAGACACGCCACGGTATGAGAACGCGTAGCCGCGATCCGGAGTGATGTTGATCTCCAGCAGCGGCTCGTCCAAGTGCAGCAGGTGCATGGCGTCGTCGCCCGGCTGGAGCTTCTCATACTCTTCCGGGGTGAAGCCGTACTTGCGAAGCAGGATGATGCCGTCATGGCTATCACCCAATCCAAGCTCGCGTTCGGAAGCGCACATGCCGTTGGAGATATGGCCGTAGGTCTTGCGCGGTTCGATCTTGAAATCGCCCGGCAGCACAGCGCCAGGAAGCGTTACGACGACCTTTTCGCCGGCAGCCATGTTCGGCGCGCCGCAGATGATGCCGCGCGGCACCTTGTTGCCGTTCTCATCGGTTTCGTTGTATTCGTCGCCGACGTCAACGTGGCACCAGTTGATGATCTTGCCGTTCTTCTGCGGTTCCGGAGTGGCGTCGACCACGTAGCCGACGACGATCGGACCGACCAGCTGGGAGGTGTGGATCTCTTCCTCTTCGAGACCGACCTTCACCAGATCTTTGGCAAGCTGTTCGTACGTAAGGCCTTCCGGAACCTCGACATGGTCCTTGAGCCAATCAATGTCAACCATTGGCATGGGTCAATCACTCCCCCATCACAAACTGTTCGCTGAATCGCACGTCGCCTTCGACCAGGTCGTGCATGTCGTTGATGTCGTGGCGCAGCAGCAGGGTACGTTCCACGCCCACGCCGAAGGCGAAGCCGGTGTAGACCTCAGGATCGAGGCCAGCGGACTTCAGCACATTCGGGTTGACCATACCGCAGCCGCCCCATTCGAGCCAGCCTGCGCCGCCCTTCTTGTCAGGGAACCACAGGTCGAGTTCGGCGCTCGGCTCGGTGAACGGGAAGTAGCTCGGACGCAGACGGGTCTTGGCTTCCGGGCCGAACATGGCCACGGCAAGCTTATCGAGCACGCCCTTCAGGTCGGCCATGGTCAGATGCTTGTCGACCGCAAGAGCCTCCACCTGGTGGAACACCGGCGTATGGGTGGCGTCGAGCTCATCGGTGCGGAACACGCGGCCCGGGCATGCGATGTACAGCGGCACGCCACGGGTGAGCAGACCACGCACCTGATCGGAGGAGGTCTGGGTGCGCAGCACCATGTTGGATCCGACGAAGCCCGCGGCGTCCTTGGCCTGATTGCCCTTGACGTAGAAGGTATCCTGCATCTGACGTGCCGGATGGTCGGGGCCGAAGTTCAGCGCGTCGAAGTCGTACCATTCGGTTTCCACTTCAGGACCGTCGGAAATCTGCCAGCCCATGGAGATGAAAAAGTCTTCGACATCCTCCATCAGCTTCGACAACGGGTGGCGCGCGCCAAGCGGCTTGCGGTTGACCGGAAGGGTCATATCCACGGTTTCGGCGGCAAGCGCACGGGCCTCTTCCTCGGCCTTGACCTGCTGTTCCTTGGTGCCATACGCACGACCGAAGTCGGCGCGCAGCTTGCCCATAATCTTGCCGGCGTCTTTCTTCTGGTCCTTCGGCAACGCGCCGATGGCCTTGCTGGCCTGCGTCATCGCGGATTCCGCTCCGGCGTACTGCGTCTTGATGGCTTTCAATTCCTCCATGCTGGAGGCGTTTTCGATTTTCGCGATGCCCTCGGCAACCGCATTGGTTACCGCTTGGGCGTCGAATACCGCACCTTCTGCCACGAGATACCTTTCTCATTTCCCGTTTGTTTTACGCGAAAAACGCGCAATTTCAACGTTTTCCGACTTTACATTCTTTCAACATGACTCGACATAGCCAAGCTCAGCAACATTACCGCCGAACTGGTGCCGAGGTTCAAGGATTCCGCTTTGCCATAGAGCGGTATGGACACGATCCTATCGGTTCGTTCCAAAACTTCCTTGGTCAATCCACGCGCCTCATTGCCGAACAACACCGCTTTGGCCCCGGCAAGCGTTTCCGGCGCGGCAATTACATCCGTCAGGGATTCCGGTTGTCGGGAATCCGTGCCGTATACATCGGCCGCATACACTGCCAGCTCGTGAGTATCGCACCATGCGAAGAAGTCGTCCGTTCCCATGGTCAGAATCGGAAGGTGGAACAGTGATCCCGCGGTGGAGCGGACCACTTTCGGATTGAACATGTCCACGCAGTCGTCGACCAATACCACGGCGGAGCAGCCGGCCGCATCGGCGGAACGAATCACGGTTCCGGCGTTACCGGGATCGCGAACCTGCCAAAACGCGGCGACCATCGCATGCCCGTCGAAATCGTCCGGAACGGCGGACGAATCAAGGAAAGCCTGCATATCCGCGACGGCAAGCACGCCTTGCGCGTCGACGCTCATACGGTGCATCACCGCATGAGTGACCTTGTGCACATACACGCCGGATTGCATGGCCTTGCCCGCCATCTGCGCGACGGCAGGTGTCGCAAACGAGGCATCGGGCTGTGCCGACTCGACCTCAACGTAGAGGTCCTCGACAAGTCCTGGATGCCATGTCAGCAGCTCGCGCACCGATTGCGGGCCTTCCACCATGAAACGGCCAGACCGTTTCCGCCCTTTTCGATCGGCGAGTTCGGACACGCGGCGAACGCGCTCCGACTTGGGATTCGCAATGACTTCGGATTTTATAGGCATACGCGTTAGCCTAACACCATTGCCACAACGAATGCCCCATCCATGTCACGTTTTTAATTCAGAAAACTTTCCAGATTCATTCCAGCAGCAGTCGCAGCAGACCAGCCAGAGGGCGCAGTTCGGTCGCGATATGCAGGGTCCGACAAATGATTCCAGCGACTCTGCCGGCTCGCAGGATTCCAATACCGATAACAATTCTCCGGATTCGCAGCAGTCCGGCAACGCACAGAGCGATGCCCCAGCGCTGGCAAAACCACTATGCTGTTACTGATTTCCGGGCTTGCGAATCCCACAGAGGGAAAAGTGTTGTGCAACGGCAGCGATTTGTCACAGCAGGATCGTCACCCTTCGCCTTGCCCCGTATTCGACATGTCATGAATTTGGCAGGTCGGGTACGGGGCTTTTGCACATCCATGAAAGACATGCACGGCTTGCGAGTGTTTCTTGCCACTTTCGATTGGTTTGCGAGCATCAGTTCGTTACACTGATTATCTGATTATTGTCTGATTGCGGTTGGGAGTGCGACATCATCCCATGAATGTTGGAGGTACAAGCATGGATGTCACGGTGTATTTAGGAGCTCACGAAGCGACAACCCCGTATATAAGCAAGCCGTGGTGGAACTGGCCACATGGATCGCCCAAAACAGGCACCGCTTGGTATATGGCGGTTCCGACGAAGGACTGATGGCGGTGATTGCCGACACCGTGCTTGAGCAGGGTGGCGAGGTGACCGGCATCGAGGCGCAGATGTTCGTGGACAAGGGTGTCGCGCACAAGAATCTGACCCAGCTCACCATCGTGCCGAATATCACCGAACGGCGTACTCGCATGATCGAGCTTGGCGACGTGTTCATCGCCTTCCCCGGCGGCACGGGAACGTTGGAGGAGATCAGTGAGGTTGTGTCGAAGGTTTGCCTTGACCAGTTGACGCAGCCTTGCATTTTCTACAATCTCAACGGTTTCTACGATGACATGAAGGCGTTGCTGCAACGCATGATCGATGATGGTTTTTCCACACGGGAACGTCAGCATGGCATCTATTTCGCTTCGGATCTTGCCGAGATAGAGCATATTATCGCCATGCACAAGGCATAGGCGGCTCAGTAAGGTCGTTTTTATTCGACAGGTTTTTCAAGAAAACGGGGACGCCCAAACGACCCTCATAATCGGCCGGAATATCCTCCAACCGGCCCATCACAACCAACATGCATCCACATGCCCCGCAGCGCATCCGGTCAACTCCGGGATGCTTCGTTTGACGAACTTACTGATCGGATGGAACCCGTATCCGTCGGCCACGCGAAGAATGGATTTGCGTTTTATTGTCTGCATGATTTACAGTTTCGTTACCATGAACATCCCGTTTGTCCTGCTGTACATTTTCCTCGGCGGCGTGCTCCTGTTCTCCGCCTATTCGCTCTGGGAGAAAGACAAAAACAATCGGAGGTAATGCAGAATGGACAGCAAGGCACTTCTTTCCTTGAACCATTTAAGCGTCTGGTACACCGCAGATCACCCCTTACTTTCTGATTTGCACTGGATCTAGGGGCAGCGGAAGATCAGTCATTTCAGTATTTCACATTCCGGGAATATCTAACGTATGTGGCGGCGTCCTATGGTGTCCCGCTGCCAGATGTGTCTGACCTCATAAGGGGATTTCACTTTGAGGACTATGCCAATGTTCTTCTATCGGTCGCGGATCTTCTTCCACTGCCTGCCATAGCGCTTGCCCGCGGAGTAGCCGCGCGTGAAATGCTTGTACTGCCGCTCCGCTTCCTTGCGATGCTTCTCACAGTATTGCTCGCCGTCCTCGCAAAGGTTCGGGCAGCCGGGGTGGCGGCAGGGGCGTCTTGGTTTTCTCGGCATGCGTGCCGCCTCCTTTCGGACAATAGAAAAGCCCCGAAAGGATTGCTCCTTTAGAGGCTTGAAATAGGTCGTCCGGACCGCGTTCTCCTTCTTTCGGCTTGTTATCTACGATGGGCGCCATGGGTGCTTATAGAGAGTGGTTCGCGGTAACGCTACGCTTGCAAGACGGTTGAAACCTGAGTATTTATTTAATCCAGTTAGGCGTAGTGCTTTGTGATGCACATTGGCAATAAAAATCTTGAAAGACGATAAGCGGCTATGCGGGAATTACTACATGAGGATGATTTCCTACGATATACCCTGCAGAGCAAAGGCAAGGTATATTTGTGGGAAACGAGTAATCAATATGCATGAACGGCGCATGTCACCAAGGAGATGGTTTCGACATGGACAAGGATTTCCTTGCGATTTTTAATGCCATAAAGGCTGATGGGGCGAATGCAGACTACACCAAGCGCGGCATCGATCCGCTCTACTCCGTCGGGGCTGGCGCTCGCATCGTGGTCATCGGGCAGGCACCAGGCGCGGTGGCGGAAGAGACGCGCATCCCCTGGAACGACAAGTCAGGAGAGCGTCTGCGCGATTGGCTGGGTGTTTCTCGCGAAACGTTTTATGATCCTGAGCGGGTGGCGCTTCTCCCCATGGACTTTTATTTTCCGGGACATGGCAGGTCGGGCGATCTACCGCCGCGCAAGGGATTCGCCGAGCAGTGGCATCCTGCACTCTTGGCGCTCATGCCCAATGTTCGGCTCACTGTGCTTGTGGGCGCATATGCCGTCCGCAGGTACCTGCATCTCAAGAATTCGGACAGCCTTACAACCGTGGTGCGCGATTATGATGCCTATATCGGCCGGGGATTCTTCCCTTTGGTGCATCCGTCGCCGCGCAACCAGCTATGGATGAGCAGGAATCCTTGGTTCGAGGCCGAGACCTTGCCTGCACTCAAGGCACAGGTCAACGCGGCGCTTGAACAGAGGTAAGTGGTTACGAAATCATCTGTGACGATAACTTCCAGCCATACAAGGAGGTTCATTCATGCAGAGAAGGACGTTGGGGACTCGTGAGGCGCTTGAAGGCATCCTCGAAGATGCCGCGACGCCAACGAGAGCGTTCGCGAGTGACTATGGTTATGACCTCGTCAGTCTTCTGCTGCCCGGTGATGAATGCTCGTATGTGATGGGCAACCCGCCGTTCATCGGCCATCAGCAGCACACGCAGCAGATCAAGGATGATATGGAACTGGTGTGCGGCAAGGCCGGAGGCTCGCTGGATTATGTGGCTGGATGGTATTTTAAAGCTATTGATTTCCTTGACGGGAATTCCTCCGCGCAATTCGCGTTCGTATCCACGAATAGCATCACACAAGGCCAGCACAAGTCGCCCGCTATTCAAGCATGTGGTCGAACGAGGGTGGCGTATCCGGTTCGCTCACCGTACGTTCTGCTGGGACGCTCAGACTACGGACAATGCGAACGTGCATGTCGTCATTGTCGGATTCGACAGAGGCACAAACGCTCCTGCGTTGTATGAATACGACGACATTAACGGTGAACCTGTGGAAGCACGTCCGGCTCATATCAACGGTTATTTATTGGATGCGTCTGATGTGTTCGTGGAGGCGAGGAGTCAGAAGACCGGTCCGTAAGGTCTTTGCCGTCCCGGATGGAAGAAATTCTGTAGGAATAAGGAGAGCCTCCCCAATTTGGAGAGGCTCTCCTTATAACCAATCTGGCTACCTTCTGATTACCCTTGGAGTCCAAAACAGCTTGATTTCAAGGGAAACTGGGTATAGGCCTCAGATGTGGAAGTACAGCTCGTACTCCAGCGGGGTCGGAGCCAGGCGGGCCTGGTCGATTTCGCCACGCTTGATGCCGATCCAGGTTTCGATCAGGTCGTCGGTGAAGACGTCGCCTGCGGTGAGGAAGTCATGATCTTCCTCAAGGGCATCCATGGCCTCTGCCAGGGAGCTCGGAACCTGCTTGATGCCTGCGTGCTCTTCCGGCGGCAGCTCGTACAGATCCTTGTCGACCGGCTCCGGAGGCTCGATGTGGTTCAGGATGCCGTCCAGACCTGCCATCAGCTGTGCGGAGAAGGCGAGGAACGGGTTGCAGGACGGATCCGGAGCACGGAACTCGATGCGCTTTGCAGCCGGGGAGGTGCCGGCCAGCGGGATACGGATGGCGGCGGAGCGGTTGCGTGCGGAGTCACCAAGTTGACCGGAGCTTCGAAGCCCGGGACCAGACGGTGGTAGGAGTTCAGGGACGGGTTGGTGAAGGCCAGCACGGAGGAGGAGTGCTTGATCAGGCCGCCGATGTACCAGCGGGCAAGGTCGGACAGACCACCGTAGTTCTTCTCATCGTAGAACAGCGGCTTGCCGTCCTTCCACAGGGACTGGTGGCAATGCATGCCGGTGCCGTTGTCGCCTGCGATCGGCTTCGGCATGAAGGTTGCGGCCTTGCCTGCCAGAGCGGCGGTCTCGTGAACGACGTACTTGTACTTCATCAGGTCATCGCCTGCGTGCTGCAGAGAGTTGAAGCGGTAGTTGATCTCCTGCTGGCCAGCGCCGGCGACCTCGTGATGGGAACGCTCGAGGATCAGACCGACCTTCTGCAGGTTGGCGACCATGTCGTCACGCAGATCCTGGGTGTGGTCGATCGGCGGAACCGGGAAGTAGCCGCGCTTGACGCGGTTCTTGAATGCGATGTTCGGGGTGCCGTCGTCTTCGGTGTCGACGCCGGAGTTCCACGGAGCTTCGATGGAGTCGACCTCGTAGAAGGAGCGCTGCATGCTGTTCTCGAAGCGCACCTTGTCGAAGATGAAGAACTCGGCTTCCGGAGCGAAGGAAGCGGTGTCGGCGATGCCGGTGGACTTCAGGTAGGCCTCGGCCTTGCCTGCAACCTGACGCGGATCGCGGGAGTACGGCTCGTCGGTCAGCGGGTCGACGATGGAGAAGGCCACGTCGAGGGTCTTGTGCTTGCGGAACGGATCGACGAATGCGGTGGAAACGTCCGGCACCAGCTTCATATCGGATTCATTGATGGCCTGGAAGCCTTCCACGGAGGAGCCATCGAACGGCATGCCGTCGGTGAAGGCGTCCTTCAGGAATTCGCTTGCCGGCACGGTGAAGTGCTGCTGAACACCGATCAGATCAGTGAAGCGAACGGAGACATACTCGATGCCTTCCTTGTTGATAAGGGCCTCAGCATCAGCCTTGGTTTCAAGTGCAGTCACGGGACCGCTCCTTTCGAATAAGTAACTTACAGGCTCTTAGTCTAGGAACGCGCGTTTCGCTCACTCGCCAATTGGGTTACGAGAATGTTTCGTAATGACATATTCGAAGGATGATTTCGCGAAAACTGGGGTTCAATTGTTACGAACGCTCGTATTTGCCTCTGCAAAACCGTTCAATTTGTGGACATTCGTGTCGTCATGTCGCTTGCGACGTCCATTTCTTTTCTCAAAAACCTTACCGCATGCGCGCAGGCCAGCGGAAGGTAACGGAGATATGAAAAAAGGAACCTCGATAACGTGTTCATCGAGGTTCCCATATGTAAGCCGGCTTTACGATTCCAGGAAAATCAGCGGCCACGCATAGCACGACGGCTGATGCGCTGCGGGTGCATCGGGTCGACGCCCTTCGGAATGCCCATGCCGTTCTTCATCTGCAGAGTGCGCAGACGCTCGTTGAGGATGTTCAGCTCGGTCTTGGTAAGCATGAAGCGGCTCTTCGGATGGATGGCTGCCATCAGCTTGTTCTTGTGGCTGGTCGGCTGGTAGCTCTTGCACTTGAGCACGGTCTTGCGCAGATTCTTCAGGCTCGTCTGATTCTTGCCCTGGCCGACGTAGATACGGTAGACGGGAATATCGGAACCGGCGGTCACACCCTTGATATTCTGCTCCTGACGGTCCATGGCACGCTTGACGCGATTGTAATCGCCCTCGCCGAGCAGATAAATGCCGTTGTAACCGGTGCCGCGCCAAATGGCGTCTTTGGTCTTCGGATCAACCCACACCGGCTCCTGCGGAAAGTTGAAGCCAGCCTTGTTAATGTTGCCGAGCACGCTGATGGCAGCACCCTGACGCCCTTCAAGCTTGGCGTATCCGACTTTGTCGGCACGGTTGGTGAGCATCATGGTGGCGAACAGCAGACCAAGCATGATGGCGAGGATCATGGACGTGATCCATCCGATCACCGACCACTTGAACACGATGCCAAGCACCACGAACACAACGATCGGCGCCACGAACACGCCACCGCACAACCACGGAAGAGCCTTATCTTCGGCGTGGGTGTACTTGAAGATCTGAATGATCTGCTTGATGGTGCTTTGCTTCTTCTTTGGCTCTTCTTTGTCTGCCATCGACTTCCTCACTTGGTTATGCGGTTACTCACACTGGAACGGTAGTTTATCAGGAACCATGCCATATCGCACGGTTTCCGCCGTTTTTCCTTGATTGACGGGGATTATCGGGTATGCAGAGGCCTGCCATCCGCCTTAAGCAGCGCCTCGCCGAACGATTCACTGAAGGTGGGATGCGGGTGAATGAGCCTCGCCGCGGCGGCGAGCGGCACCCGGTTGCCGACCAATTGTTCGGCTTCCGCGATCAGATCGCTGGCGAGCGGGCTGACGATATGCACGCCAAGCACGAGGGGAACATCCGGAGCGCCTGCCATCGCACCGCTGACGATGGTCATGGATCCGCCTTCCCCACTCATGAGCATACGCGAGTTGGACAACATGGGATATGCGGTTTCCTGCGGATTGATGATGGTTTCACACGATTTCGCATCGTCGAGTGCAAGACCGACGCTTGCCGCTTCAGGGAAAGAGAACACGACTTGCGGCACGGTTTCGTCGGATACCGGCTTGGGGTCAAGTCCTGCGATGGTTTCGGCGATGGTGATGCCCTGTTCAAACGCGCGATGAGCTAAAGCATGCCCCGGAGTGATGTCGCCCAAGGCCCATACGCCCTCCACATTCGTACGCCCATACGCGTCGGTCGAAACATAACCGCGTTCCTCCAATTCGATGCCGTTGGATGCGAACCAGCCGGCATCGGTGTTCGGCATACGTCCGATAGCAGCAAGCACCACTTCACCATATGCGGTGCGCTCCTCCTCGCCGCCGCCTTGCCTGTAATGCACGGTGGCGCCCAAATTCGCACCGGTATCCACGTAATCCACCGACGTACGCGTCACCACGTTGATGCCGCGACGTTTGAGCTCGCGGGTCAACGTCATCGAAGCCCGCTTCTCCCAAGACGACAGCACGCGGTCCTTGCGGATCAGCAACGTCACTTCGCATCCCGCGGCATTCCACAACGAAGCGAATTCCAACGCCACCGCACCCGCTCCGACAATCACCGCACTGGACGGGAACGTATCCAATTCCAAAGCCTGCGTCGAATCGATCAACGCGCCTGAAAACGGGTTGCCCGGCAATGGTAACGGTCGCGATCCGGTCGCCAGCACAATATCTTCGCCTCTGATGGTAAGCTCCGACCCGACGGGTTCCTCCACTCCCGCCTTGAAGGAACGCATGACCTGCGCTTCTCCCCCGGCCGGCGCGACATGCACATCATGAACGTCCCTCAACTCAGCCTCGCCGCGGAACACCGTGACGCCGCGATGCGACAGCAATCCCGCCAACCCCTTCGTCATCGTCTCCACCGTGGACGTACGGAAGTCACGTAATTTGCCGAAATCAATGCTCTGTAAGGTGGCACTGATGCCCATACGTTCCGCCTGGCGTATGTTCTGCGCACTGTGTGCGGCCGTCAGCAACGCCTTCGACGGAATGCAACCACGATTGAGGCAGGTGCCTCCCAACGTTTTGTCGCGTTCGATGAGCGCCACCGTTTTGCCGAGCTGCGCGGCACGCAATGCCGTGGAATATCCTCCTGGTCCCGCTCCGATGATGACAATGTCGAAATGCTGTTCAGTCATGCCTGCCCTCGTTGATTCGTGCGTTACAACTGGTTACATGGTAATGGAAAAGCCGTCGGTTTTCGCCGACGGCTTGAAAAAGCAACTGCGATTCTCGCAGAATGGATCACTCGGGCCAGTGTCCACGCTTCTGATAGCGCGGCTTCGGCAGACGCCAGCGACGCATCTGGATGGCACGGCTCCACGCGTAGGAACCGGAACGCATGCCCTTGGCCACGGACTGCTCGCCGAACTTTTCAATGAGCTTCTTCTTGAGCTTGCGCCACATGATCACGATGTCGATGATCACCGCAAACAGATAGATGTACATAAGCAGCATCAACGGCAATGCCAACGCCGGCCACTTGTAGGTCACGAAAATCGAACCGATCAAAATGACGAAGGCGACCGGAATGAAGAACTCACCCAAGTTGAAGCGGGCATCGACGTAGTCGCGGATGTATATACGCCACGGCAGACGCTCGGACTTCGGCATATGGTTGATGTCGCCCTTCTGCATGGCATCGTATTCGGCGTTTTCACGCTCGCGCATACGCGCCTTGGCGGCCTTGCGGCTCGCTTCACGATCCTTGGGAACCAGCGGACGGAGATTCTGCGCCTGGGCATCCTTGCGCTTCGGCGTCGGACGCCCCTTGCCGGCAGTAGGCTCCGCAGCCTTCTTCCCGACAGGCTCCTGGTCCGCATCTTCCTTCTTATTAAACACACTCATGCCTATAGAGCGTAAATTGACGTATCGACGCCTTGCCTCATTCATGTCAACGATTGGACGTGATTGGTTCGACGGATACAATGGTCATTCGATAGCATGCGGCGGCACGTTTCCAAGATGCGTATATGCCGCATATATAAGGAGGAGCAGTATGGCAGTTTTACATGCCGATGAGATTCGCGCGCGCGTCGAAGCGGATTTTGACCGCATTGTCGACGTGCTGAACAAGAAAATCGCGTTGCAGTCCATTTCCGCAAAAGGCATTACCGCGGATCATATGAAACAGTCCGCGCAATTCGTGGCCGAAGAGCTGAACAAGGTAGGTGTCGATGCGCATGTGGTGCAGTCGCACAATCCCGATGGCACGCCGGCGCTTGGGAGGTCATCGGTTCGAAAATCGTCGATATCGACGCTCCAACCGTGCTGTTGTACGCGCATCACGACGTGCAGCCGGTGCCCGATGCCAGCGTATGGAACACCGACCCATTCGTCGGCACGGTAATCGACACACGCCTGTACGGACGCGGCGCGGCCGATGATGGCGGCGGAATCGCCATTCATTCCGGCGCATTGCAGGCGCTCGGCGACGATTTGAAGGTCAATATCAAAGTCTTCATCGAAGGCGAAGAGGAAATGGGATCGCCAAGCTTCATTCCCTTCATCGAGGAGCATAAGGACGAATTCGATTCCGATGTGATCATCGTCGCCGACTCGGGCAATTGGTCCGCTGAAATCCCCTCGCTCACCACGTCGCTGCGAGGCAATACCGATATTGACGTGCACGTCAAGGCGCTGCATCATCCGGTGCACTCCGGTCAGTACGGCGGACCGATCCTCGATGCGAACACGCTTGCCTCCATGCTGATCGCTTCCATGTATGACGAGCATGGCGATTTGGTGGTACCGGGCGTCGCCTCAGAAGATCCAATCGGCGGACTGCAGCGAGATATGGATGAGGCAACCGTACGTGCGGACGCCGGCATCGTCGATTCCTACCGTCTGGCCGGCACCGGTTCCCTGGCCGCACGTCTGTGGACCAAGCCGAGCGTGACCGTCATCGGCTTCGATGCTCATCCAGTGGAGGGATCGTTCAACGTGATCTCCCTGAAACGACGTTCCGTCTCAGCCTGCGCACCGCTCCAAACCAGCGTCCGGAAGAGGCTCAGGAAGCACTTGCCAGGTTCATGGTCGAGCATGCTCCGTTTGGCGCCGAAGTGTGGGTCGACAAGCTTGATAATGGCATGGGTTGGGCCATGGATCCAAATGCCGAGGCTACCAAAGACGCCATGGACGCCATGGAAGAGGCGTTTGGCGTGGCTCCGGTCAATAAGGGCGAAGGTGGCTCGATTCCGTTCATTCCGGAATTGCAGCGCATTTTCCCGGACGCGCAGGTGCTGGTCACCGGTCCCGAGGATCCGAAGGCCAACGCGCACAGCCCGAACGAATCCATCAGTCTTCCCAGCCTGAAAAACAATGTGATCACCGAAGCGCTGCTGCTTGACAAGCTTGCCAAGTAGCGGATATCACATATCCTTTTGAGAAAAACAACAGGCAAATGCGAAGGGCGTTCCATTCCATACAACGAATGAAACGCCCTTCGCAAATCCGCCGCGCATTCAACAAACCTCGTACTGCGCAGCCCTGCTCCGATTAATTGCCAGTGCCGGTAAAAGCCCAATGCCAGTAACCGGTGAAATAAGCGCAAGACAACGCAATCACCGGCACGGCCACGCAAATCACGTAAAACAGCCAATCGACGGCATGTAAGCTCGATTTCCTAGCCTGGCTTCGCGGAGCGTCCGCGCCGAAACCACGAGCTTCCATGGCGGTGGCGAGTTTCGTGCCGCGTCGAATCGACACGACCAGCAGACTGAACGCCTGCGAGAACACACGTTTGACGGCGCTGCCGTCGCCCAATCCACGAGAACGACGGGACTGCCCAAGCGCACGCCAATCATCCTGCAGCAAAGTAAACATGCGCATGCCAGCCAAACCGCCATACACGAAACGCGACGGCAAATGCAGAATCTGCACCAGACCATCGGCCAAATCAGTCGGATCAAGACCAAGCGCAAGAATCACGCCGGGAACGGCAATGGCCGCCACACGCAGGAACGTGGCCAACGCCAAGTACAACGATCCCTGCGAAATCACAACGACATCACCGAGATTGACCAGCACGGCCCCGGAGGTCTTGCCATACAACGACACGGAAATGAAACTTCCCGAAGCGGCAATCCACACCGGCCAGGTTTTACGAAGCACCGTCCACGGAGCGACGCCGCCAATCCAGAGCAACAACACCTCCAATGCGAGTGCCACGGACGCGGAGACCACGTCCAGCGTCACGAACATGGGAATACATAGTATCAGCGCGCCGATGAAACGGCTGACCGGATTGATTTTGCCACGAACCATGACGGCGATGCCGGCTTGGCATCGTCATGACGTTCCTTGTGCGGTACCACGCTGATGGTTTCCAACTGTTCCATCTCACTCCCCCTCGCTTACGAGAACGCGACGCGCTCCCAACGTTTCGATCAATGGTTCGTCATGGGTGACCATGATGACGGAACAGCCGGCGTCACGCGCACCGGCGATCAGTTTCACCATTTCCGTCCATGTGGTGAAGTCTTGGCCGAACGTCGGCTCGTCCATCACCAAGACTTTCGGCGCGGCGGCCAGCATGGAGGCAACGGAAAGCCTTCTTTTTTCGCCGCCCGATAATGTGAACGGATTAGCTTGAGCGAATCTAGCAAGATTCATACGCTCAAGCATGTTGTCGGCTATAGCGTAAGACTCTTCTTCGCTCTTGCCCATGGATTTGGGGCCGACCGCCGCTTCGTCACGCACGCTGGATGCGACGAACTGGTGTTCCGGCTCCTGGAACACCATGCCGATCCGTCCGAGCAGATCCCGACTTTCCAAGTGAAGACGTCGTTCTCCCTACGTGCGGGAACCATGGTCTCATCCATGCTCACACGGCCGGAAATCGGCTTGAGCAAGCCGGCCAAAGTCAACGCGAGCGTGGATTTTCCCACGCCGTTTTTGCCGGTCAGTGCGGTGATCTCGCCAGCATGGAACACGAGGTTCACATGCTCGCCAAGCGCGAAGTCACGCCCGAAGCTGAGATCCTCCGTTCGCAGAACAACATCTCCCGACGATTGGCTGGATTCAGGGGTATGACTTCGATGGCTCGTCCTGGAACCATGCGCCGCCCTTTGCGAGCACCGATGCCATGCTGCCGAACACTTCTTCCGGAGTGCCGTCTGCGATGACGCCGCTGACATGCGAGTCGGCCTCCGGCTTGCCGAGTACGATAACCCGATCCACCAGATCAAGCCATACGTCAATATGGTGTTCCACCACCACCAAGGTTTCACGGGTCTGTTCCAGCACATGGCGTACCGCATCATGCACTTCCTTGACGCCCTCCGGATCGAGGTTGGCCGTCGGTTCGTCGAGCAGCAGCAGTCCGGGATGCATGGCGAGCACGCCGGCCAAGGCCAGACGCTGGCGCTGGCCGCCGGACAGTCTGCGTGTGGAGCGGTCAAGTTTCATGTAGCCGAGTCCAACAATGTCGAGTGAGGAACGGACCCTGCTCCAAATCTCACCTTTCGGCAGATTCAGATTTTCACAACCGAAAGCGGTGTCATCGCCCACACGTTCCAGAATCGTCTGCGCGTCAGGATCCTGCAACACCAATCCGGAACGTCCGCGTGCCTGACGGGCGTCCACTCCGTCAATCAGCAGCTCTCCTTCAAGCTCGCCTTCGTCATCGCCGCCGAGCACGCCGGCAAGACCGGACATCAACGTCGATTTTCCAGCGCCGGAAGCGCCCAACAACAACACGCGCTCCCCTGGCTGTATGGTGAAATCCACATGCCTTAACGCGAAATCCTTACGTGAGGCGTGTCGCCATCCCCAATCGCGTGCGACCACCCCGGCTGCGGAAAACGATTTTTCTGCATCAGTACCCATGAATCGTTCTTTCATTCCTCTTGCATTCCGCGTTTGCAGAACGAACACGCATCAAAGAAGTCCCGTATCCACCACTGTGAATGCGATACGGGACTTCATCAACGAATCGTCATACCAAGCCTTCGCACGGCCGGATTCGAAACGGTCAAGCACGCCTGTTTTAGCGATGGCCTGCTGCAGCAGATACATCAGGACTCCAGCCACCAGAGCGCCGGAAATAACGGAAGTGACGCAGCTGACGACAATACGCAAACCTGCCCAAGCAGGATTCACGGTCCAGTTATACAGGAAGCATCCCAAGCCGGCGAGTTCCAGCGATGGTGGTCGACAGCAAATCCCAACGTTTGTATGCAAAAATCGCAAAACCGATTTCGGCAGTGAGACCTTGGCAGATACCGATAATCAAAGAACCGCCGATGCCCCACGGATTGCCCATGGCAAGCTCCAGAGCGGCGGCAAGGGTTTCAGCGAACAACGCAGCGCCAGGCTTTCGCACGATGATGGCGGCCAGCGGACCCGCAAACAGCCAGATGCCGTTCAACAAGCCTTCGAAGCCCGGCGTCACCGCTTCGAAAAGCGTAATCGGAGCGGCGCAGATGACATCCCAGCCCCAGAAAATCACGCCAGCCGCAACCGCGATGATAGCGGCCACGACGATGTCAACAACTCGCCATTTATTGTTATGCTTCTTCACCACGGAAGATTCATTTACGGTCATGAATGTGCCTTTCTCTATGTCAAGGCACGGGAAAAGAGAGACGTCCGTGCGCCGGCATTACCCGGTATACGTTCATACGGTTGAAGCGCTTGCTTCCTCTCAGCCATACGGCCCCCGTGTCTGCGCTTGATACTACACAAGGCACAAGATTTCACAAGGGTCATTTCATTTCGCTTCGTTTTCCACCCAGACGTTCCCCGGATGAGCTGTGAATCCGCAGCCGCATTAGGCCACTGTCCATACCGCAGGTCATGACGGCTGGATACGTGCCCCGCACATCACATAGGTCTGTGCATCAACGATTCGGCCAGATTCCTGAACGTCTCGCCAATGCCATCGGCGCGCAACGCGCCATCCTCGTTCAACACGGCGGGGCGGCCGGCCTCACCGGTCTCACGCAATTCCGGCTCCAACGGTAGCTGTGCGAGCAAAGGAACATCGTAGCCAAGGCTTTCGGTCAACTGCTCCGACACACGCGCACCCCCACCTTCGCCGAAAATCCGCAGGCGTTCGCCCTGATGCTCGTAATAGCTCATGTTCTCCACAACGCCGCGTACCTTCATCGGCACCTGCAATGCCACCAGGCCGGAGCGGACCGCAATGTCCGAGGCGGATGGCTGCGGCGTGGTGACCACCACCAGTTCCGCGTTCGGCAGAGCCTGCGCCACGGAAATCGCCATGTCGCCGGTACCTGGTGCCAAGTCGAGCAGCAGCACGTCAGGCTCGCCCCACCATACGTCTGAAAGGAATTGTTCAAGAGAACGCTGCAATCGCGGGCCTCTCCAAAGGATCGCACGATCGGCGCCGGCAAACATGCCGATGGAAATCAATTTCACACCCCATGCGGTGACTGGCATGAGCATGCCGTTCAGATTGGTGGGTTGCGTATGCACGCCGAACAGTCGCGGCAGTGAGAAACCATAGATGTCGGCGTCGATGGCGGCCGTGTCGTACCCCAATGCGGCAAATGTGGCAGCAAGATTCGCAGTGACGGAAGACTTGCCGACGCCTCCTTTGCCGGATGCTATGGCGAAAATACGGGTTTTGATGCCCGGCTTGTTGAACGGATTCTGTTTACGTTCGGCCTTGAGGCCTGCCACAAGTTGGGTGAGCTTGTCTTGGCTCATGGACCGACTTCGATGCGCGGCAGCAATGTCGCTTCCGGATATGACGACACCGCTCCGTTGATCTGGTTGGTGATAGTCTGCGACAGTGGACAGCCTTCCACCGTCAGTTCGACCTCCACACGAACCTCGTAGGTGTTCGCCTTACCTTCCACCGGTATCGCGTCTATGGCTGCGATCATGCCCAGATCGGTCACGGATCGGCCAGTTCCGGGTCGATTACTTTGCTGAGTCGCTCATAGATGCGCGCTTCGATAGTGCGCTCGTCGGTCATGGTTCCTCCTTTAGCCGCGTACCAGACTAGCGTCTGGAAGCGCGGCATGCCAGAGCCTTCTTGTGATTACGTTGCCGGCTTGATATGGCACGTGTCACACCGTTCCGTTTTCCAGCAGCAGTTTGAACTGGTCCTCGTCCAGCATGGCGATTCCCAATTCCTCGGCTTTGGCGGCTTTGGCACCAGCGTTTTCGCCGACGACCACCCAATCGGTTTTCTTGCTGACCGATCCTGCGGCCTTTCCACCGCGGGAGATAATCGCCTCTTTGGCGGAATCCCGCGAGAAATCAACCAACGAACCAGTGACGACCACTGTCTTGCCTTCCAGTGTCTGCGGCAGAGCACTGGTCTGTGCCTGTCCGACTCCCACTCCGGCTGCCTTCCATGCTTCCAGCACCATGCCACGCCAATCGCCTGGATTCTTGGCCGAAGCAAACCAGGTGACCACGGATTCGGCAATTTCCGGACCGATGCCGTCTATCTGTGACAGTTCATCCACGCTGGCTTGTTCGATGGCGTCGAGCGAACCGAATGTGTTGGCGATGGTACGCGCCGTGGGAGGACCGAGCCGCCGAATGGACAGGGCCACAAGCACACGCCATAGGTCGGCATGGCGCGCCTTGTCCATTTCGTCAAGCATTTTCCTCGTGTTTTCCGCGGGGCGTATATATATCGGCTGCACACTGGATGTTCCGGAACGCGACACCTTGGTTTCCTCGCGAACGACCACGGCATCTTCAGGCACGTCATATTCGGGATATTCCGCGGATTCGTCGACGGAGTCCTTACGTTTTCTTGCAACTGTAGGAGCTGTCCAGAACGCCGGAACCTGATGCCACAGTCCCGATCCGCCAATGCGTTTGCGTATCTTTTCGGTTTGCCGTTCTTGCCGATGGTTTCGTGGATTTCGATGATCGGCGCTTCACGCCATACGCGAACATCCTGCAGATCGGCGGACGTCAACGAAAACAGACCGGCTTCGCTGGACAGCACCGGTGTTTGGCGGGCCGCAGCTCCAGACCTTCCACAGGCTCGTACGGTTCGGGCTCCGCGCCCGGCTCCACCACGATTTCCGTGATGTTCGGCGCGTAGGTGGCCGTCGAATCGGGACGGTCCTCTTCCGGATTCGTCAAAGCGATGGCGGATTGGTCGCCTAAATGCTCGATATCGAACGCTTTCCTGGAGGCCAGATTGATGATGCGTTCGGTCAACTGTGCCGGGCAGGATTCCACGTTCGGGCAGCGGATGTCCTTGTCCCCCTCTTTGGCCGGAGCGAGTTCCGCCCCGCAGCTCGGGCAGTGCGAAGGCATCACGAAACGGCGCAGCTGGCCTTCGTGTCCTTCCCTGCGTTCCAGCACAGGACCTACGAGTTCGGGAATCACATCGCCCGCCTTACGCACCACAACGGTGTCTCCGATGAGCACACCCTTGCGTTCCACTTCGAATGGATTGTGCAAGGTGGTTCTCGACACCGTCGAACCCGCAACATATACGGGCTTCAATATGGCCACTGGGGTCACACGGCCGGTGCGCCCCACCTGCACGGTGATGTCAAGCAGTTCCGTATTGACTTCCTCCGGCGGGTACTTGTAGGCGATGGACCAACGCGGAGCACGCGAGGTCGCGCCCAACGATCGTTGCAATCCCAAATCATCCACTTTTACGACAATGCCGTCGAGCGCGTGTTCGATGTCTCCACGATGCTCGCCGTAGTAATCGATCATGTCGAGAATCTGGCTGAATGTGGTGACCTCACGGTTATGTGGCGAAACGGGTATACCCCACTTCTTATACAACCCATACGCTTCGGATTGGTTGTTGACCGCATCATGGTCGGCACCACGTTTGGCGCCCCACTGGAGCGTTCCAATGCCATGCGCGTAGAAGCTCAGCCTTCTGGTGGCGGTGATGCGCGGATCCTTCTGCCGCAGGCTTCCGGCAGCCGCGTTACGTGGATTGGCGAAAGGCGCGCGCCCAGCATCCTCGTTTTCTTTGTTGAGCGTGTTGAAATCGTCCCATCGCATGAAGACCTCACCGCGGATCTCCACGAATTCGGGAATGTCTTCTTCCGGTCCCGCAAGATTCTGCGGAATGGTGGAGATGGTGCGCACATTGAGCGTGATATCCTCGCCGATCACGCCGTCACCTCTGGTCAGACCTTGCTCGAGCACGCCGTTACGGTAGATGAGGTTAAGCGCAAGACCGTCGATTTTCACTTCGCATGTCATCGGCAAAGGCTTCGTCTCAGGCCAATCAAGTCCCCGAATAACACCGTCGTACCATTCATGCAGTTCCTCAAGCGAAAAGACATCGTCAAGACTCATCATGCGAGACGGGTGGCGTACCGATGCGAAATCATTGGAGAAGGTGCCTCCGACACGATGCGTCGGCGATTGCGCGGAATCGAGGGATGGGAACTGGGCTTCCAACGCCTGCAGACAACGTATTCTCGCATCATAGGCGGCGTCGGACGAGACCGGCGCGTCATCGATGTAGTATGCGATCTGGTCGGATTCCACCCACGCCGCCACACGCGCCCACAATCGAGCCGCGGCTTCAGCACTGATGGACGAGACATCAAGTCGGGTCAACCGCATGGCGTCGGCATCGGTTGGCTGCAATGCGGCGATCCAGCGTTCACTGCCCGGCGCATATGAACTGACTCCCCCGTCGGGAACCACAGCGGTTGACGCGGAGCCCGTATCGCCGCCCATTTCAGAAGCGTCAAAATCCCATGCGAGTTGTTCGGAATCGTCATGCCTTGTCATTGTCATTGCCTTGTCACTGTCTTCAATGTTTTGCCGGTCAGAGCCGCCATGCACACATTATCGCACAAATGTTCGATTTGCTGTATCGCCAACGTCTGTTTGGCGCACTGCGGAAAGCACGCCGTTCAGTTGTTCAACGACCTCAGGAACTGCATCTGCACCACGTCGGCACCGTCGCGCTCCTCGTCATCCATCCTTGAAGCGGCAACCGAAAGCGTACGTGCCGGCACGAACATGCCTTCATCCACACAGACCCGCGCGGCCTTGCGTACCAAGGATGCGACCTGGGTATTGGGCCATACCGGCAGTCCCGCTTGGGTAAGCACGTGCATGGCTTCCGGAACGTCGGTGGGCACCGGAATGCATTGCGATTGAGCGCGTCCGATCAATTCCTGCAGCTCGCTCTCCAGCATGGCGATTCGCCCGGAGCAATCTCCTCGCTCATGATGTACGCGGCGGTCGCGATGTCGAAGTGGTCGCACATCCATTCCGCATAGGCGAGTCTGTAATAGGCGAACGACGCATCCTCACGGTCAAGTGCGACGTGCAACGCGTTAAGGCAAGCCGCTCTGGCCGGATCCCAATCCTCGGCGCGCGCCAGTTGAACCGCCAGCTTGAGATGGGAAAGCGGGTAGGCCGGCGCATATCGCACCATGCATTGAGATGCGGCAACGCGGCCTTCACGCCTTTGACCTGTGCGAGCACGTCGGCGAGTTCCATATGCGCGTAGAACAGATTGTCCGGAATCAGCACGGTCCGTTCGCCTTCCGTGGCGAACATGCGATTGTAGATGACGCGTTCCGCATACGAGTTGAAATACCGCGGCACGCCCGGATTCGAAGCGAACAGTCGGTCCATTCGCTCCAACGCCGCTTCGGCCAGTTCCACGCTTTGGTCGACCTGTCCTGAGAACAGCAGGTCTCTCGCCTTGATGCGTTCCGCGTCAAGCTCGTCGGCCAAGCGGAAGGAGAAGTCCGGAGTGTCTTTGCCATCGATGAGCGCACTCGTCACCTGCGGAGCCAACGACGTCAATTCCGGGTCGGCAATGGTGTTGATGACGTCCATGGCCTGCTTTGCCTTGGCCACCGATTCCAGATGGGAGTCCTGCGCGATTCTGTGGAATTCGCCAACCGCGCGCTGCAGCAGGTCGACGCGCTGAATGGACAACCCCGACATGTCACGGCAGCCGAACAGCTGTGCCGTGTCATGGTCGAATATGGCGTCGGAAAGCTCAGGCTCCTCCTGACTTCCGGATGGGGAGAAACGACTATCGCGCAAATCGAACGTGGCGTCCACTGGCTTCAATGCGCCGAGGCCGTCCACATCCATTTCCGCACCGAACATACGGTATGTGCCTGTTGGATCAGACAATCCGCACTCGCCCAGACGCTCCATGAATTCGCTTCTGGTGAAGGTGACCGTCACCAGATTGCGTACGGTCGGATTCTTGCGAAGCTGGCTTAATGGATCATCACCATTCCCATCAAAATCGCCGAAGCCGATCAGTCCCGCGTCAAGAGCGTCATCATGCACGCCCTGTGCGGAACCGTCGTCCACGCTAGAGGAATCGTTCGCAGTCTCGTCGGGAACCGCGAACGTCACTTCGTCGAAGTCGATATCCCGCATCAGATCCTCGAATTGGCTGTTCAACGCATCATCCGTATCATCGGAGTTGACGCATCAACGCCCATGTCGGCGGATCTCGGCGCCACCGGACGGGACGGGTCTCCATGGAAATCGCCGTCCTTCGGATCGGCCTTGGACCCAGAAACACCCATATCTCCAGTACGAATGCGTTCGAAAGCCGCCAAAGCCTCGCTCATCAGCTCGCTGATGGCGGAATCCTGCTCGGCCACGGCCTCTTCCAAACCAATCGAATCGATATGCATCGACACACGCTGTATGCCCGGATCGGCGCCAAAACTCAACGCGGCCATCATCAGTCCAACACGCAGATTGTAGTCCGCGCTCATGCGGGCGCGTTCGGCGTCCGTCATATCCACCCATGCATGGCGGGACACGTCATATTTGGTGGATGGCATCATGGAAACGCCGGCAGAGGTGAAACCGATGGCCATATTGCCGTCTTGGAGGCTGCATCGGAAGTCCACGTCGAAGCGGTATGGCAGGCGCATGCTGCGCAATAGTCTCGACATTGTCTGGCGGTATACCCATTCCGAACCGCCTTCGGCTCCGAAGGCGATACCATCCTCTCCGTCCTTCGTGTTTTCGGCGATGGAACGTCTGGTTTCCGCGGCGATGTCCACCAGGCGCATGACGCTTGGACGCCGTCATCCTGCTGTGAGTCGAGGATCGCGCCGAATTCGTCGTCCGGTTTCAATGCGATCAGCGCCGGATTTTCCAGTAGCGCCATGTCGATTTGCGCGGCTTCCGCGCGGGTTACGGTGTCTTCTGTGGGCAGCTTGCCGATACGGGCGTTGCGTTCCAGCCATGAACTGACTGCGGCGAAACGGTTGAGGTTGCCTTCGATGTTCAGCGCGCGCAGCGATGCTGAGAACGGCAGTGTGGAATCCCAAGCGAAGAAATAGCAGCCCGAGTAGCTGGACGTGTATAGGTGCAATGGTTCCGCGCCGTGTACTGCTTCGAGCCCTTGGTCTTTGTCAAGGGCGCCTGCCTCGCGCATGAGGTCGGCGAAATAATCCTCAAGTCCGGATGCACGCATGCCATGGGAGCGTGCGCTCATCGTGTCTCTGATGGATCGGCGGATCGCGCCCATCGGCGCCTCTCGGTTGAGCCTGCGGAAGATGTTGCCCGTGCCGAATCCCACGAGTAGCCCGTTCATTTGCGGCAGCATGTAGGCTGCGAAGAATGCGATGGTGATGGCATCCCTGTATTCCAGATCGAATCGCATGGTTTCCGGCAGGTTGGCACGCATCTGTTCGAGCGTGTAGCGGTTGCCGACTTTCAGCAGGATGCGAGCCACATCATGCGGCCACCGGGCATGCGTCCCACGACACCGCCTTGCGACGCGCGCACCATCTTCGGCGCGCCGTTTGTCGCGTGTCCGAATCGTGGACCGTCTGGCAGGGTGAGGGTTTCTTCTTTGACGAATATGAATCGTGGTTCCAGATCCTGCACGTCCATTTCGGGATTGGTGCCCGCGAAGACGCGTGCTTTGCTGTCGGCGAGCGCGATTTGCGCGAAGTGGTTGTTGTCGGTGAATAGTCCGATGGAGAAGGCTTTGCCTTGGGTTTGTGGCAGTTGCGCCCAGCCGAGTTGGAGTGTGCTTGGTATGCCTTCGAAGCCTTTGATGATGTGTCGTTTGATGAGTGGGTTGAGTTTGATGGCGTTGCGGGTGAGTTCATCGACGATGTCGTCTGGCGTGTCGAGGCTTTGCCGAAGGGGTTGGCGTCGGCGGTGTTGTGGGGGTGTTTGTTGTGGTTGATGAGTTGTCGTACCCCTTGCATGGCGTGGTTGAGCATGGTCCGTCCTTGGTGTGGATGGTGTGCTGATGGCGATGCTGGTGTGAGGTGTGACATGTGGGCCATTCTTTCAATTCAATGCGACATGCAGCCTTTAGAATAAAGTTCGTGACTTTTTCGAAACAGCGTTTTCAGGCGCGTCATCGTGTGTGCGCAGCTATTGTAGCCGCTTTTGTTGTGGTGGTGTTGGTTGAGTGCGTGTTGTGTAATGTGCCGTTTTTCCGCTCGTTGGCGGCGTCGGGTGATTCGGCGGCTGCGTATAACACGTTGGGGCCGGGGCTTGAGCGTCGTGATGACGGGTTGCTGGAGGTTACTGATCCGACGCAGGCGTATTTGCAGGTGGCTGCGGATGGTTCGTCTGAGTATGTGCGGATCGTGCCGGTGTCCGATGAGGTTATGGGTGGTGTGCCTGCCGGTTCGCGCGTGTTGCGTACGGTGCGTGTTCGTGCGGATGCGGATCGTGTGGCTGGTTCGTTGTGTTCGGTGTCGTTGGATTCGTCTCGTTCATTGTATGTGAGGGCTGCGGCTGGTCGTACGGTGCGTGTGCAGGTGGTGGAGCCGAAGGGGTCTTTGATTCCGTTTGAGGCGGTGCGTGCGAATGTGCGTGTGCCTTTTCGGTGAGTCCGCTGCGTGTGGCGTTGTTGGTGTTGGTGATGGTGTTGGTGGCGTTGTGGCGTCCGGGTTCGCGCTTGTGGAAGGTGCCGTTGGATACGTCGAGTGTGCGTCAGCGGGTGGCGTTGGGCGTGTTGCTGGCGGTTCCTGGGTTGGTGACTGCTGCGGTGGTGGTGTGGCAGTTGGTGTATGCCGTGCCGTTGAGCTTTCATACGGATGGCATGTATACGTATGATTACGATCAGTATGATCATGTGGCTCGGGCGTTGCTTGATGGTCATGCGTGGCTTGATTTGGATGTGCCCCAGGGGTTGCGTGATGCGGATGATCCGTATGATGTGGCGACCCGGCAGCAGTTGCTTGCCGATGGCGTGAGTCCTGTGTATTGGGATTATGCGTTTTTCAATGGACGTTGGTATTCGTATTTTGGTGTGGTGCCGGCGTTGCTGTTGTTTGTGCCGTATCGTGCGATAACGTCGTTGTGGGTTGATGGTGGTCTGATGATGCCGTCGGGCGCTGCGGTGCCGTTGCTGATGTTTGTTTTTTGGTGTTCGCGTGCCTGTTGACGATTCGCGTGATCGAGCGTGTGCGTCCGCATGTTTCGCTGGCTGCGGTCAGTATGTTGTGCGTGTTTGTGGTTTTGGCGTCGAACGCCCCGTACTTGTGGTATCGGACGAATTTTTATTCGGTGCCGATTGCGGCGTCCTTGTTGTTGAGCACGTTGGGCTTATGGCTATGGATGGGTGCGGCACACCCGAACGCGGCCGATGCCGGTGGCGATGGTGGTGCGAATACGGTCGAATCGTTGTCGCTGCCTCGTTTGGCTGCCGGTTCGGCGTGTATTGCCGCGAATGTGGGTTGCCGTCCGTCGTTTGTGGTGGTGGCGTTTGCCGCGTTCCCGTTGTTCTGGCCGCAGATTCGTGCGATTGTGGGGCAGTTGCGTGCCATCGCATCTGGTTCCGGCGTGCGTGGGCGTGCGCGCACCGTGTTACATGCGTTGCACGCGCCTTTGACCGTGCTGGTATCCGCATTGGTTGTGGTGGTGCCCTTGTTCGCCTATAACATGGTGCGTTTCTCCTCGCCATTCGATTTCGGTTCGTCGTATCAGCTGACGGTCACGGATATGACGAGTTACCATCAATCGTGGTCGAATTTCATTTGGACGGTCGCATACTATCTGTTTCTGCCGTTGCGTTGGACGAATATGTTCCCGTTCCTTGCCGTCGAACCCGCCCCGTTGAAGGATTGGGGGTTCACGGAGCGATGCCTGGAGGCTTGTTCGTCATGGCACCTCTCGCATTGGCTTCGCTGGCATGCCCATTCCTGCGCCGGCATATGCATGCTCGTGACCATGCCGGCATGTGGCGCACGCTGACGACATTCCTGCTGTTGGGTTTGCTGATTGTGGCGCTTGACGCGCGGCTGGGTGGTCTTGGATGGCGTTACATCGCCGATTTCGGCTGGCTGTTTGCGTTGGCTTCGCTTCCTTTGATGCTTATTGCGCTGGATTGCGATCGTCCGCGGCTGCGCTGGCTGTTGCGCGTACTGGTGCTGGCGCTGCTGTTGTTCATGTTGGCGGTGACAGTGTTGTCGTTGTTCCTATATGGTCGCGACGACGAAATGATACGCAATGATCCCGGTTTGTTCCACGACGTGCAGTGTGGTTCACCCTGATATGAGGCACGGCGTTTTCAGGGTTATTTCAGGGTTTTGTTACGATCCGTCCAATAAAATCGCCGGTTTGTTCCGAGTTTTGCGGATAACAGTGGTG
>ENA-OQDD01000038-OQDD01000038.1-human-gut-metagenome-genome-assembly--contig:-NODE-38-length-46294-cov-3.306539_pt1 | contig 46294 bp, 41 predicted proteins | sample MGYA00242507_ERZ504598 | MGnify/ENA primary metagenome ERZ504598 (study PRJEB26092, sample SAMD00036318) | human gut metagenome | host: Homo sapiens | study: EMG produced TPA metagenomics assembly of...
TATGATTTTACTCACAGAATCAGAAGAGGTCATCAGACTTCTTCCGGAACGTCATGTCCTGTCGGATAGAAGTATGTGAGAAAGCACGGAAAATGACAATAAGAATGGCATATGAAATGGTCATGCCTATCATCTTCATATGCCATCTTATTTTTTAGAGACATTTACTGAATATCCCCATTTAAGTTAAGTTACTTTTTCATGGCTGTTCGGCTTAGTTGGAAAAATAAAAGGAGCAAAGTTTCTACGACTTCACTCCTTTTATTTTTTCCGGTCAGATGAATTATTTTCCGTTGTATTCATCAGATACAGTTAATTTCTTACGACCTTTTGCACGACGGCTGGCTAATACGCGACGACCGTTAGCAGTTGCCATTCTTTCACGGAATCCATGTTTGTTTTTTCTCTTTCTGTTAGAGGGTTGGAACGTTCTTTTCATTGTATATACTTATTTTATGTTATTATTCACCATGAGTAACGGGCTGCAAAATTAGTGACTTTTTTGAAATAAACAAAGAGATAACTCATTTTTAGTGATTTCTTTTTGCGTTTTTTCTTGATTTACATTACTTTTGCACTCGAAATCACAGCTATAAGTGAATATAATCTGAAATAATAATCAAATATAAGCGAAGAAAAGTATGATTAATGCTCAAGACATTAAAATCGGAACAGCTATCCGTATGGACGGCAAATTGTATTTCTGTATTGACTTCCTGCATGTAAAACCGGGAAAAGGTAACACATTCATGCGTACTAAATTGAAAGATGTGGTTAATGGTTACGTTTTGGAACGTCGTTTCAACATCGGTGAAAAATTGGAAGATGTACGTGTGGAACGTCGTCCACACCAATATTTGTATATGGAAGGTGCAGACTATATTTTTATGAATCAGGAAACATTCGACCAAATTCCTATTGCTCATGACTTGATTAACGGAGTAGACTTCCTGTTGGAAGGAATGGTGGTGGATGTGGTTTCTGATGCTTCTACAGAAACAGTATTGTTTGCTGATGTTCCGGTAAAAGTGCAGATGAAAATTACTTATACCGAACCGGGTCTGAAAGGGGATACGGCTACCAATACGTTGAAACCTGCTACAGTGGAATCGGGTGCTACCGTGCGTGTTCCTTTATTCATTAATGAAGGTGAAACAATTGAAATTGATACTCGTGACGGTTCATATGTAGGCCGTGTGAAAGCATAATCTATTTATATATGCATATAAAAAGGCGGAACTTGTTGCAAGCTCCGCCTTTTTTATGTTTCTTTGTACTTCTCTGTGATGGATAAAATCAAAATAAAGCAATGAGATATTCTTTTATTATACCGGTTTATAATCGTCCTGAAGAGGTGGATGAGTTATTGAACAGTCTTACAAGGCAGACAAATAAGAATTTTGAAGTCCTGATAGTGGAGGATGGTTCATCAGTTCCGTGCAAGGAAGTGGTAGATAATTACGCTGACCGGTTGGATATATGTTATTATTTCAAATCCAATTCCGGTCCCGGGCAGACCCGCAATTATGGAGCGGAACGGGGGCATGGAGAATATCTTATCATATTGGATTCTGATTGCATTTTGCCTGAAGGGTATTTGGCGGCTGTCGAGTCAGAGCTTCAACGGCAGAAGGCAGATGCTTTTGGTGGTCCTGACTGTGCTCATGATTCGTTTACCAATATACAGAAAGCAATAAATTATGCCATGACTTCGTTTTTTACTACCGGAGGTATCCGTGGAGGGAAGAAAAAAATGGATAAATTCTATCCCCGTAGTTTTAATATGGGGGTACGGGCTGAGGTATATAAAGCGTTGGGAGGATTTTCTAAGATGCGTTTTGGAGAAGATATTGATTTCAGTATCCGTATCTTTCAAGGGGGATATGCTTGTCGGTTGTTCCCTGAAGCATGGGTGTGGCACAAGCGTCGTACCGATTTGAAGAAGTTTTTCAAGCAAGTGCATAATTCGGGTATTGCCCGTATCAATCTGTATAAAAAGTATCCTGAATCATTGAAAGTTGTACATTTGTTACCGGCACTTTTTACTATAGGAATTGTATTCCTGTTGTTATGTTCGTTGGTTTGTAGCTGGAGTTTGTCTTTGCTGCTGCTTTTTGCTCTTATCATTTGTGTAGACTCCACATTGCGAAATAAAAGTTTCAAAATAGGATTATTATCCATCCTTGCTTCTTTTATTCAGTTGATTGGCTATGGAACTGGTTTCCTGCGGGCCTGGTGGAAACGCTGTGTGTTGGGGAAAAACGAATTTGCCGCATTTGAGAAGAATTTTTATAAATAGAATTTTACCATGAAGAGGTATTAAAAGTGATGGACTTTTTATGCGTCTTTATGGCGGGGAAAAATAAAGAAAGATGGCAGAAAAACTAACCATAAACCAATGGGCGGAAGAAGATCGTCCTCGTGAAAAGATGATGTTGCATGGAGTGGGGACACTTTCGGATGCTGAGTTGCTTGCTATTCTGATAGGTTCGGGAAATACGGAGGATTCTGCTGTGGAGTTAATGCGTAAAGTGTTGAGTGATTATCATAATAGTTTGAATGAATTGGGCAAAACTACCGTAGATGAACTGTGTCACTATAAAGGAATAGGTCCTGCCAAAGCTATCACCATTTTGGCGGCTTCCGAATTGGGAAAGCGCCGAAAGGAGGAAGAAGGAAAAGAACGTAAGGTCATTCTCAGCTCCCGTGATGTTTATCAATATTTTTATCCGTTGATGTGTGATTTGCCTACAGAGGAATGCTGGGTCTTGTTGTTGAATCAAGCTTCCAAAGTAATTGACCGTATAAAGATAAGTTCCGGAGGCCTGGTCTCTACAGCGGTAGATGTCCGTTGTGTATTGAGGGAAGCATTGTTGAAACGGGCCGTTGCCATGGCACTTTGTCACAACCATCCTTCCGGCAGTATGCGACCTAGTACAGAGGATGATCGGTTGACGGAACATCTTGACAAGGCGGCAAAAGTAATGAACATAAGACTGATAGATCATGTTATTTTAACGGATGGCAAATTTTATAGTTATGCTGATGAAGGAAAAATATAGAAAATCATTAAATTTGCAATTAAAACAACGAGAGATATGGATGCAGATACCCGTTTAAAAACAGAAGAGAAGATTATAGCCATGTTGAAAACCGTATATGATCCCGAGATTCCGGTGAATATATACGATTTAGGCTTGATATATAAAATTGATTTGCAAGATGATGGAGAAGTAGTGTTAGATATGACATTGACTGCCCCCAATTGTCCTGCTGCTGATTTTATTATGGAGGATGTCCGTCAGAAAGTCGACTCTGTGGAAGGAGTTACTTCATCGGTCGTGAACTTGGTTTTTGAACCCGAATGGGATAAAGATATGATGAGTGAAGAAGCTAAATTGGAATTGGGTTTCCTCTAATAAATTGAAAGTTGAGAATTAAAATTGGAAAATAAGAATTGCCAATATGTCTAAGTTATTGGACAAGGTGTTGTTTTTTTAATTCTCTATTCTCGGATTTTTAATTTATGAGGTATTTAATTTAGTAAGATTATGAAGAACGTATATTTCCTTTCCGATGCACATTTAGGTTCTCGTGCCATAGCACACGGGCGGACACAGGAGCGCCGTTTGGTGAATTTTCTGGATAGTATAAAACATAATGCTGCAGCAGTGTACCTGTTAGGAGATATATTCGACTTTTGGTACGAGTTCAAACTGGTAGTGCCGAAAGGCTATACTCGTTTCTTGGGGAAGATTTCCGAGTTGACCGATTTGGGAGTGGAGGTGCATTTCTTTATCGGTAATCATGACATCTGGTGTGGTGATTATTTGGAAAAAGAGTGCGGGGTAACTATTCATCGTCAGCCGTTGACCTGTGAGATTTATGGGAAGGAGTTTTTCTTGGCGCATGGGGACGGATTGGGAGATAAAGATGCCAAGTTCAAATTGTTGCGTTCCATGTTTCATAGTACCACTTTACAAACGCTGTTTTCTACCATACATCCCCGTTGGAGCATAGAACTTGGCTTGGAATGGGCCAAGCATAGCCGTCTGAAGCGTGAAGGCGGTAAGGAACCCGAGTATATGGGAGAGGATAAGGAACCGTTGGTCTTGTTTACTAAAAATTACCTTAAAGACCATCCGGATATCAATTATTTTATTTATGGTCATCGCCACATTATGCTAGACTTGATGCTGAGCCGTACTTCACGTATGTTGATTCTTGGTGACTGGATACAAGATTTTTCGTATGCTGTATTTGATGGTGAAAATATGTTCCTTGAGCAGTATGTTGAGGGAGAAAGTCAATATTCCTAAAAAAGGCTACTATGCATCACGCGTAGCAGCCTTTTATAATTTATATATTTAACCAAACAATAAAATTACTTATTCAGAATAGCCAGAGTATCGCTGGCAATCATCAGCTCTTCATCAGTTGGGATAACAGCTACTGTCACTTTGGAGTCATCGGCAGAAATAATAGCTTCTTCTCCACGAACCTTGTTCTTTTCAAGGTCAATCTTCACACCCATGAATTCCAAACCTTCACAAACTTCAGAACGGCAATTGGCTTGATTTTCACCTACACCGCCAGTGAACAGGATGATGTCTACACCACCTAGAGCGGCAGCATATGCACCAATATATTTCTTGATGCGGTAGAAATACATCTTTTCAGCCAAAATAGCTTTCGGATTTCCGGCGGCAACAGCGGCTTCCAGTTCGCGCATATCGCTGGATACACCTGAAACGCCTAATACACCACTTTTCTTGTTTAGTAAGTTGGATACGCCGGTTGCATTTAATCCTTCTTTTTCCATGATGAAAGTAACGGCGCCTGCATCGATGTCACCACTACGAGTTCCCATTACAAGACCTTCCAATGGGGTCAGCCCCATACTGGTGTCTATACATTTACCATCTTTGATAGCTGAAATGGAACCACCGTTACCGATGTGGCAAGTGATAATTTTCTTTCCTTTCGGATCAACGCCAAGGAATTCGCATACACGTTGTGAAACATAGCGATGAGAAGTTCCATGGAAGCCATAACGGCGCACACCGTATTTTTCATATAGTTCGTATGGAATGGCATACATATATGCATAGTCGGGCATTGTTTGATGGAATGCCGTATCAAATACACCTACTTGGGGAACGTTGGGCAGAATGGCAGAAACAGCATTCACACCTTTCAGGTTAGCCGGGTTATGAAGCGGGGCTAAATCGTTGCAAGCGATAAAAGCATCCAGTACTTCTTTATTCAGCAATACGGATTCGCTGAAACGTTCTCCGCCATGTACCATACGGTGACCTACTGCGTTGATTTCATCCAATGACTTGATTGCGCCATATTCTGGGCTCACCAATGTATTCAGAATGAACTCGATACCTGCGGTATGTTCTGGGATGTCTTTTTCTAATATTTTCTTTTCACCGTTGGGCAAAGTCAGTTTCAGGAAAGAGCCTACCAAGCCGATTTTTTCTATACCGCCCTGTGCCAGGACTTCTTTGGTAGTCATATCAAATAATTTATATTTAATAGAAGAACTACCGCAATTGAGCACTAATATTTTCATGATGTTGTTGTTTTTTGGAGAATGATTATTTGTTTTCTTTAGCGGCAATTGCTTGATTGGCAGTAATGGCAATCATCTTATAAACATCGTCGATAGAGCAACCGCGTGACAGGTCATTCACCGGACGAGCGATACCTTGCAGGATCGGGCCGATAGCGGTAGCGTGTCCCAGACGTTCTACTAATTTATAAGAAATATTACCTACTTCCAGACAAGGAACAACCAATACGTTTGCCTTACCTGCAATTTCTGATCCCGGGGCTTTGCTTGCACCGATGTGCGGAACCAAAGCTGCATCAGCTTGCAGTTCACCGTCAATCTTCAAATCGGGAGCCATTTCCTTAGCGATTGCCAAAGCTTCCACCACTTTATCTACCACTTCATGTTTGGCAGAACCCTTGGTTGAAAAACTTAACATAGCTACGCGAGGATCAATTCCGGCAACAGCTTTGGCGGTCTGAGCGGTACAAACTGCAATTTGAGCCAGTTGGTTGGCATCCGGTACCGGGGTTACAGCAACGTCACCCATTACGATTACACCGTTATTTCCGTATTCGGGAGCATGAGTCAGCAACAGCATGGCACCGGATACGCAAGTGATACCCGGAGTAGTCTTGATAATCTGTAAAGCGGGACGAAGTACGTTACCTGTTGTGTTGCGTGCGCCGGCCAACTGTCCGTCGGCATCACCAGCCTTGATAATGAGACATCCTAGATACAGCGGATCGACAACCAGTTTGCGGGCCTCTTCGATGGTCATACCTTTTTTCTTGCGGAGTTCGCACAGCAATTGTGCATACTCTTCTTTTTTCGGGTGGTCTGTGGGATCGATAATAGTGGCTTTACCGATGTTCCCTAACCCCCATTGTTTAGCCAGGCTCATGATTTCATCGGGGTTTCCCAATAAAATAAGGTCGGCAACACCGTCTGTCAATATTTGGTTGGCAGCTTTTAAAGTACGTTCTTCTGTTCCTTCCGGAAGAACAATGCGCTGTTTGTTTGCTTTCGCGCGCTCAACGATTTGAGAAATTAAATCCATGATAATATATTAATTATGTACGTTCTAAAGACGAGTGTTGTTTTTCACGATGCAAAATTAGCTAATTTTGCAATATCTACATTGCAAAATCAATATTATTTTTGGTTTAAAGTATGCTAAAAGTGTATGTTATTGAACACCAAACGGGATGTTTCCTTAACTTTGCGCAGTTTTCAATAAGTATTTAATAAATTTATAAGGTATGATTCGTCAGTGCGCCATTTTATTTGGCTGTTTGGCTTTGGGTGAATTGATTGTTTTTTTGACGGGTATCAAGCTGCCGTCCAGTATTATAGGAATGCTGTTACTCACCCTTTTTCTCAAATTGGGTTGGATAAAACTGCAATGGGTGCAGGGGCTGTCCGATTTCTTGGTTGCTAATCTGGCTTTTTCTTCGTTCCGCCCGGTGTGGCACTGATGCTTTATTTTGATGTCATTGAAGCACAGTTTTGGCCGATAGTAATTGCGACAGTGGTCAGTACGGTTTTGGTACTGGTCGTAACAGGATGGGTTCACCAATTAGTTAGAAAATCAAATGGAATATTTAGAAAATAAGTTCTTTTTGCTGGCATTCACCTTCGGGGTGTTTTTTTTGTCACGTGTCTTGCAGAAAAAGACTGGATGGGTGGTGTTAAACCCGATCCTGCTTACCATTGCCGTGTTGATTCTGTTTTTGAAATTTACCGGTATCAGTTATGAAACATATAATGAAGGAGGTCACCTGATTGAATTTTGGTTGAAACCAGCGGTGGTAGCGTTGGGCGTGCCACTTTATTTGCAGTTGGAGATGATAAAGAAACAGTTGCTTCCTATTGTCATTTCACAGTTGGCAGGTTGTTTGGTGGGATTGGTGGCCGTGGTGGTCATTGCCAAATTGCTGGGAGCCACTCCGGAGATTATTTGTTCATTGGCTCCTAAATCTGTGACTACTCCTATCGCTATGGAGGTTTCGAAAGCCACGGGAGGAATTCCGTCTTTGACGGCCGCTGTTGTGGTGGTAGTCGGTCTGTTCGGGGCGGTGTTCGGTTTCAAGGTACTTCGGGTAGGTCATGTGGGGAGTCCTATTGCGCAAGGTCTTTCTATGGGTACGGCTACTCATGCGGTAGGTACTTCTACAGCAATGGAAATCAGTGGGAAATATGGAGCATACGCTAGTCTGGGATTGACTTTGAACGGAATTATGACAGCGATTTTCACACCGACAATTCTTAGATTATTAGGTGTGATTTAACAAAAAAGCTGTTATCTTTGTTATATATAGAAAATCATCACAGATTATAGAGGATTGATTTGATTTTCAATAGGTATGGTCATTGGGGTGAGCATTGCTTATAAAAAGTCTATCCGCATTTAGTAGTAACAGAGCATTCTTACAGCAGTCTGATAACTATTGTCACTTTGAATGAAATGAAGATTCTGTGATTTGTGGTGAGAAAACAAGCAACCCATATTTTATGATAGAATTTAAAGATATAACTTTAGCGGATAAAGACTTGATACAGTCCTTTACCTTAGGCAGTTTGCGTCGTAATTGCGACTTGTCGTTTGCCAATCTGTGTAGTTGGATTTTCCTGTACCAGACTAAATATGCCGTGATGGATAATTACCTGTTGCTGCGTTTCTATGCGGGAGAAGAATTGGCCTACATGATGCCCGTCGGAACTGGAGATGTGAAACCAGTTCTTGAAGCATTGATAAAGGATGCTGAAGAGATGGGGGCAAAATTGCGTATGCTGGGGGTATGCGTGGGGATGAAAGCAGATATAGAGGCGGCGATGCCCGGACGTTTCACTTTTACAGAAGACCGGGATTACTTTGATTATATCTACTTGCGTACTGACCTGGCAACCTTGAAAGGAAAGAAGTTTCAAGCCAAACGTAATCATATCAACAAGTTCAAGAAGCAGTATCCTGATTATGAATACAAACCGTTGACTCCAGATCTGGTTCCCGAATGTTTGAAGCTGGAAGAGGAATGGTGTCGTGCCAATAACTGCGAGGAACAATTGGCATTGGGGGCAGAACGTAAGTCCATGACATATGCCTTGAACCATATGGAGGCGTTGGGTTTGACGGGCGGCGTGCTTCATGTCAACGGGAAGATTGCCGCTTTTACATACGGTGCTCCCATCAATCATGAAACATGGGATACTTGTGTTGAAAAGGCGGATACGGGAATAGAAGGGTCGTATGCCATGATTAACTATGAATATGCAAATCATATCGACGAACAATATATATATGTAAACCGCGAGGAAGACCTTGGTCTGGAAGGTTTGCGCAAAGCAAAACTTTCTTATCAGCCCGTTATTTTACTCGAGAAATGTATAGCAGAGCTCAATGACTACAAAGGATGAAGTGAAAACATTATGGAAACTCTGCTTCAATGATAGCGATGAGTTTACCGACTTATATTTCAAGATGAGATATAAGGATGAAGTGAACAGGGTGATTCGTGAAGACGGAAAGATTATTTCCGCATTGCAGATGATACCTTATCCTATGACTTTTTGTGATGAGGTGATTTCTACTTCGTATATATCGGGTGCTTGTACGCATCCGGATTACAGGAAGCATGGAGCCATGAAACGCCTGCTGAAGGAAACACATCGGTGTATGTATGAAGATGGAGTTTTGCTGGCTTCGTTGATTCCTGCAGAGGAATGGTTGTTCGGTTATTATGCTAGGTCGGGATATGCTCCAGTTTTTGGGTATGCGGTTGAGCAGGTAAGGGTAGACAGATTACGCCCTGCGCCCGGTTGCCGGATAGAGGTATGCGAATTTCCCGGTGTGGAACATTATCATTATTTTGATTCCCGTATGCATGGACGCAGGAGTTGCATTCAGCATCCTAAAGAAGATTTTCTGGTTATTATGGCCGATTTAAGACTGGGTAATGGTAAATTGCTGGTTGCCTGGGAAGCGGATAAAATAGTGGGGATGGCATTTACGGTAATGGGGGATGATACATTATATATAAAGGAATTGCTGGCAGATACGGATGCGGTGCAGGATACTTTATTGTATGAAGCGGCCCATATATATAAGGTACAGCGTATGGATTATTTCATTCCGTCGTCTGCCGATACTTTGTTTTTGGGGATGGCAAGAGTTATCCGTGCAGAGGAGTTGTTGAAGGTTTTCGCCCATAAGTATCCGGCATCCGAACTTTATATACATATTGAGGGAGATGAAGCGATTCAGGAGAATAACGGCTATTATACGGTACGGGATGGTTTCTGTTTTCGTGAGAGAGTACCGGAAAAAAATATCACACTTATACGTTGGATGGTTTTACCCGGTTGTTACTGGAAGCGGAGCATCCTTATATGAGTTTGATGCTGAATTGATCTTTATTACTGGTTGCCTAGGTTGAATTTCTATGTTTAAGATTGATAATCAGTGGAGTAAAATCCGGATAGGTTATTAGTCTTCTTTTGTCAGAATACGTTCCAGCTCTTCTGCAGTCAGTCTGAGATGGAATTGTCCTTTATAAGCCACGGATATGCCACCTGTTTCTTCTGAAACGATAATGGCCAATGCATCTGTTTCCTGCGATACGCCCATGGCAGCCCGATGCCTTAATCCCAATTCTTTAGGGATATTCAAGTCGTGAGATACCGGGAGAATACAACCGGCTGCTTCTATCCGTTTATGGCGGATAATCATGGCTCCGTCATGTAATGGACTGTTTTGAAGAAAATATTTTCTATCAGTCGTTGGTTCACATTGGCGTTGATAATTTCTCCTGTACGGATGATGTCATTCAGAGGTACACTTTTTTCGATGACAATCAGTGCCCCCACCTTCCCTTTGCTCATGCTCATACAGGCAAGTACAATCGGCATAATATCCGCTTTTTCCGTCTTTTCCTGCTTGTTTCCCGTCAGGAAGCGGAAAAAAAAAACGTCCCAACTGTTTATGCGAGCCCAGTGTGACAAGGAACCGGCGTATATCATCCTGAAAAAGAATAATCAGGGCTAGGACACCTACACTGACTAATTTATCGAAGATAGACCCTAGCAGTTTCATTTCCAAAACCTGAGATACAATCAGCCAGATACCTATAAATACCAGGATACCGATGAAGATATTGATAGAACCCGAATCTTTCATCAGACGGTAAGTCTGATAAAGCAGATAGGCTACCAGCAGGATATCGATGAGGTCTTTTATACTAAAATCAATAAACATCTTTCTAGAATTAAAAATTGAAAATTAAGAATTAAAAGGCAGCAGAGTCTTTCATCTTCTGTACTATCTTCACGGTTTCTACAGCAGCTTTTACATCGTGCACTCTGAGAATATCCGCTCCTTTTAGTAGGGAAATGGTATCCAGCACTGTTGTTCCGTTCAAGGCATCATCAGGGGTTCCGCCTAGTAGCTTGTAAATCATTGATTTAGTGATATGCCGACCAGTAACGGTAGTTCGAACAGGCTGAATTCTTCCAAATGATTCATCAACTGGTAATTATGTTCCACTGTTTTTCCGAAACCGAAACCAGGATCCAGAATAATATCTTTTACTCCTAAGTCGCGTAATTTCTGTACTTTTTCCGAGAAATAGAGAAAGACTTCTTTCAACAGATTGTCATAATGCGGATTCATTTGCATATTTTGCGGCGTGCCTTGCATATGCATAATAATATAAGGTACTCCCAGCCTGGCAATCATGTCGAACATCTGCGGGTCCATTTCTCCGGCGGCAATGTCATTGATGATTGCCACTCCGTACTCCTCTACACACATCTGGGCTACATCCGCACGGAAAGTGTCCACGGACACCACACAACCGGGATGATAGCGATTGATGATTTCCAGTCCGGTACGCAGACGGCGCATCTCTTCCTCGGGGCTGATGTGCTCGGCATTGGGACGTGAGGAATAGGCACCTATATCAATGATGGAAGCTCCTTCTTCTATTATTTGGGAGGTACGGTTGATAATATCTTTTTCCGTTTGCTGCCGGCTGCCGGCATAGAAAGAATCGGGTGTCACATTCAGGATTCCCATTACTTGCGGATGGGAGAGATCCATCAGTTTCCCATTAACATTAATATATTTGACGGTTTTGGTTTCCATTGTTTACGGCTTGTCATTTAGGTCGTACAAAAGTACGCACAATTCTTGAGTTTTTGTTATTTCATGAACTATTTTTCAGTTATCTTTGTTGCAACTTAATTTAAAAGCAAAGCGAAAGATGGATATTTCAGCTTTATATAAGTGTTTTACGGAATGCGGCAAGGTAACTACCGACAGCCGTAACTGCCCCGAGGGTTCTATGTTCATAGCTCTGAAAGGGGAAACATTCAATGGAAATGCATACGCGCTTCAGGCGCTGGAAAAAGGTTGCCAGTATGCCGTAGTAGATGAAAAAGAATATGCCGCCGATGGGCATCCGCGTATCTTGTTAGTAGACGATTGCTTGAAAGCATTGCAGGAACTGGCTAATTATCACCGGCATAAAATGGGTACCCGAATCATCGGCATCACGGGAACCAATGGGAAGACTACTACCAAGGAATTGATAGCCTCAGTGCTGCAAAAAAGATATGAAGTGCTTTATACACAGGGTAACTTGAATAACCATATCGGTGTTCCTCTGACTTTGCTGAGGCTGACTCCCGAGCATGAACTGGCTGTCATCGAGATGGGAGCGAACCATCCGGGTGAAATCAAGGCACTGACCCGTATTGTAGAACCGGATTACGGTATGATCACTAATGTGGGTAAGGCGCATTTGGAAGGCTTCGGGTCTTTTGAAGGGGTCATCAAGACTAAAGGTGAGTTGTATGAGCATCTGCGTTACAATGGCAAGCATATTATTTTCATAGACAAGGACAATGAGTATCTCACAGCTATCTCTCAGGGCCTTACCCGTATTTGTTATGGTATGGAAGGAGGAGAGGGACTTTATATCAGCGGCAAGCTGGGCGCTTGTGCTCCGTTTCTTTCGTTTGAGTGGGAACACGAGGGACAGAAGTTCGAGGTGAATACCCACCTTATCGGCAGTTATAACATGAAGAATGCATTGGCCGCCATTACGGTAGGCCGGTTCTTCAGTGTACCGTCCCGGCAGATTTGTGAGGCACTGGAGGCGTATGTTCCTCATAATAACCGTTCGCAATTGACAGAAACCACGGATAATAAACTGATAGTTGATGCATACAATGCGAATCCTACCAGTATGATGGCGGCTTTGGAGAATTTCCGGTTGATGAATGTCGCTCATAAAATGGTTATTCTGGGTGATATGAAAGAACTGGGAGAAACCAGTCATGAGGAACATCAGAAGATTGCGGATTATCTGGATGAATGTAAATTTGACCGGGTACTTTTGGCAGGAGAGGAGTTTGGCAAAGTGATTCCGTCCTTTGAACATTTTAAAGATGTGGTTGCATTGAAAGAGTCGTTGGAAAGATATAAGCCGAAAGGATATTATATTCTGATTAAAGGTTCCAACAGTATGAAGTTGGGCCAGCTTCAGGAAATATTATAGTTAACCGGTTGGCAGTTTCATTCACAGTAGGAGGATGAATGTGTCAAAAGTCCAAAGTAACTATTAAATGTGCTGTTTGCACCTGTATAGGTATATTGTCCCACCTGGTGGAACTGCCATTTCACAAAGGTGGAACTACGCTCTCACCTGGGTGAAATGCCCATTCCACCAGGTGGGATTTCTATATATGCTGCATGGAAACATGAATGGCAAAGATCCTTTGGGAAATGATCCTTCACATAGTCTGCCTCTATGGTAAATGTAATCATAGAATCTTTCTTCTTTATTATTTCTCTGAATTTTTCTTTAAAATAGATATAATAATCGGTTTTGACCGTTTTCTGACTCCTTCCTGCCGAATTATTATCCCGTGTTATTACAGAAATCAGTTACTTTTGCAATGTTATCAATAGAATTGCTATGAGGAACTTATTTCTACTAATCGCATTATGCTGTGTGGCTTTTTCTGTTCGTGCCCAACGTCTGGTTGAAGTGGGGAAAGGCTTTAGCAGTACTTCGGTAAATACTACTGTATTCCGTAATAACTCCATTGTGACGCATGGAAACACACAATACATTTCTTATTATGACGCTGAAGGATGGCTGATGTTAGGCAAACGCCGTCTGGGCACTGGGGAATGGATTTTGCACCGTACCCAATACAAAGGACATGTAAAAGATGCACATAACATTATCAGTATGATGGTGGACGGCGACGGCTATCTTCATCTTTCTTTTGACCACCACGGACATAAACTGAACTATTGCCGCAGCATTGCCCCCGATACACTTGTTTTGGGAGATAAAGAGCCGATGATAGGCAACGAAGAAGAAGATGTGACCTATCCTGAATTTCATTTGTTGGCTGATGGCGGTTTGCTTTTTGTATATCGCTCGGGCGCTTCCGGAAGAGGAAATATGGTAATGAACCGATATGATGTGAAATCCCGTAAGTGGGAGCGTGTGCAGGATGTCCTTGTAGATGGAGAAAACGAGCGGAATGCCTATTGGCAGTTGTATGTGGACCAATCAGGAACCATCCATCTTTCCTGGGTGTGGCGTGAAACCTGGCATGTGGAAACCAACCATGACTTATGCTACGCCCGTTCTTTTGACGGAGGTAGAACCTGGTATAAGACCAACGGACAGAAGTATGAGCTTCCTATCCGCCTGGGCAATGCCGAATATGCCTGCCGTATTCCTCAGAATGCCGAACTGATAAACCAGACCAGTATGAGTACGGATGCCGGAGGTCATCCGTACATCGCTACCTACTGGCGCAATCCCGATAGTGATGTTCCCCAATACCGCATCGTTTGGCATGATGGCGTGAACTGGCACAACCGACAGGTTTCCGAACGCAAGGCCCCTTTCTCGCTCAAAGGGGGAGGAACCAAGATGATTCCCATGTCCCGTCCCCGGATGGTGGTGGACAATGGAGAAGTGTACTATCTGTTCCGTGACCAGGAGCGTGGAAGCAAAGTTTCCATGTACTATACCAAAGACATACAGTTTGGTGAATGGCACGTGAAAGACCTGACGGATTTTGCCGTAAATGCGTGGGAACCCAGTCATGACACGGAGTTATGGAAAATGAAGAAACAACTTCATATTTATGTACAGGATACCCGACAGGGAGATGGCGAGAAGCAGGTGGAAACAGAACCGCAAATGGTTTATGTGTTGGAATTGTAAATAATGTGCTGATTTGCCAATGACCATGCGGCATATAGCGCAAGCACATTAACACATTAGTAAATTGGCAAATTGATAAATTATTAATATGATGAACAAATTATTGAAACAAACCCTTGTTTGTGCAGGTACCTTGCTGCTTTCCATGCAGGTTGCCGCCAAACCTTCTTCCGAAGCCAAGGAAGTACGGGGGATTATAGACAAGGTAAACACTTATTGGCAAACGCATAACAAGCCCGAAGTCCGTTCGTTTTGGGACAATGCCGCTTACCACACCGGAAACATGGAGGCATACTTTCTGACCGGTAATGAAAACTACCGTGCATATTCTGAAGCCTGGGCTATACACAATGAATGGAAGGGAGCCAAGGAAAAGGATAAGTCTAAATGGAAATATTCTTACGGTGAGAGTGATGAATATGTATTGTTCGGAGATTATCAGGTTTGTTTTCAGACATATATCGACCTTTATACTATTCTTCCGGACAACTATAAGATAGCCCGTGCCCGCGAAGTGATGGAGTATGAGATGAGTACACCCAATCATGATTACTGGTGGTGGAGCGACGGTCTGTATATGGTAATGCCTGTCATGACCAAACTGTATAAGGTGACGGGTAATCATCTCTATTTGGATAAATTGTATGAATATATTGTATATTCGGACAGTATCATGCTCGACCGGGAAACCGGCCTGTATTATCGGGATGCCAAATATGTTTATCCTAAACACAAGACTTCCAGCGGAAAGAAGGACTTTTGGGCACGTGGTGACGGATGGGTGCTTGCCGGACTGGCGAAGGTGCTGAAAGATCTTCCCGCTGATTACGAGCATCGTTCTTTTTCGTAAACAAGTATGTGAAACTGGCCGAAGCAGTCGCAGCCATCCAGCAACCGGAAGGCTATTGGACCCGTAGCATGATGGATCCCACTCATGCTCCGGGACCGGAAACCAGCGGAACGGCTTTCTTTACTTACGGTTTCCTTTGGGGAATCAATAATGGCTATCTGGATGAGGCTGTGTACAAACCGGTGATAGATAAAGCATGGAACTATTTGACAAAGACTGCTTTGCAGAAGAATGGCAAGATTGGTTACGTACAGCCGATTGGTGAGAAGGCCATTCCGGGACAAGTAGTCGATGCTGATTCTGAAGCTAATTTCGGGGTAGGTGCTTTTCTGTTGGCTGCTTGTGAATATGTCCGTTATCTGGAAGCTCCTGAAAATCAGGATCGCGCCTACTGGTGCAATTTGCTTTATAAGATGGCAGCTCCCGTACTGAGCAATATGGCGGAAGGTAATCTGAAAAAGAATATGCTGGTAGAGGTGAGCCCTAATTGGGATGGACGTAACAAAGGGGTGACTTATATGGAAACTTTCGGACGCCTTATGGCAGGTGTCGCTCCCTGGCTGACACTTCCCGATGATGATACGGAAGAGGGACAGATGCGCAAGCAACTCCGTGAATGGGCATTGAAAAGCTATGCCAATGCGGTGGACCCTGCCAATCCCGACTATCTGTTGTGGAGAGGACACGGACAGGCCTTGGTGGATGCGGCATACGTGGCCGAAAGTTTTCTACGTGCTTACGACCAGCTTTGGATGCCTTTGGATGACACAACCAAGAAACGTTATTTTGAAGAATTTACCCAGTTGCGCCGTGTGGACCCGCCTTACACCAACTGGTTGCTGTTTTCTTCTACCATCGAGAGTTTCCTGGCAAAGGCAGGAGCGGAATGTGACGAATACCGTATCAATTCGGCTATCCGCAAGGTGGAGGAATGGTACACGGGAGATGGCTGGTATGCGGACGGCCCTTCTTTCGCTTTCGACTATTATAGCAGTTATGTCTTCCATCCCATGTATCTGGAAACGTTGCAGGGCATGAAGGATGCAGGGAAATACACTCGTATTCATTATAAAAAATATTATGACCGCGCCTTGAAACGTGCCAGGAAATTCAGTCTTGTACTGGAACGCTTGATTTCTCCTGAGGGTACTTTCCCGGTATTCGGCCGTTCCATTCCTTATCGTTTGGCCACTATGCAACCCTTGGCGCTGATGGCTTGGTATCAGCAGTTGCCCGAAGGGGTGAGCAACGGACAGGCGCGTGCCGCACTGACTTCTGTGATGCACCGGATGTATGACAACACCGAGAACTTCAATGAGGCGGGCTTCCTGACCATCGGTTTTGCAGGCCGTCAGCCCAATGTGGCGGATTGGTACACCAATAACGGCAGTCTTTACATGACATCACTGGCGTTCCTTCCGCTGGGGCTTCCTGCCGCACATCCGTTCTGGACAGATGCCGCACAACCTTGCACACAAGCCAAGGCATGGGGCGGACAGCCTTTCCCGAAAGACCATCACTGGAGTGATGATATACGCACTTGGGATTTATTCTGATTGCTTTTAAATCCGAACGCCGCAGATGATACGAAGTTGTTTTTATACTTATCCGTATCATCTGCGTTGTTCGTGTTTAAAAAATAAAAGCTTTGTGTCATCTGTATCTGAAAATGGCAAAAAGATAGTAGCTTTGCATCCATGAAAACAAAACTTCTCCCTATTCTGAGATATATAGTACTTGCATTGCTTCTTCTGTGCATTGTACTTTGCCGTTTTTTTCCCGTCATGGCCGAAGGTATGCCCGTCATATCTATCCGTGGCTGTCGGCGGCGTTGTCCGCTATAGCTTCTGTTTTCCCTTTTTCCTTGGAGGAGGCGCTGGTGGTCGTAATCATTTTATGGATGATTATTTATCCTTTTCTTAAACGCCGGAAGAAGAAAAGCTGGAGATTTATTGTGGGCAGGGAAGTGGAGTTGCTGGCATGGGTCTATATCTGGTTTTATCTGGGATGGGGCTTGAATTATTTCCGTTACGATATTTACCGGCGGATGGAGGTGGAGCCTGCCGGTTACGATGAACAGGCTTTCCATCGTTTCCTTGCTTCCTATACAGATAGTCTGAATCAGTCCTATACGGCTGAGGTGAAAACGGACCCTGAAAGGATGCGGCAGGAGATAAAGGAGATTTACCGGCAGGTTCCGTCTATGTATGGTTTGGCTCTTCCCCGGGATTATCAGCATCCCAAGCAAGTGTGGTTCAATCCGTTTTATTCGGGTGTGGGGGTATTGGGATATATGGGACCTTTTTTTGCGGAGTCGCAATTGAATGAAGAATTGCTTCCTGTACAATTGCCATTTACGTATGCCCATGAACTGTCTCACCTGTTGGGGGTAAGTAATGAGGCGGAAGCGAATTATTGGGCTTACAGGGTTTGTCGCTCTTCAAAGCGGCCGGCGGTGCGTTATAGTGCCTATTTCGGTCTGTTGCCCTATGTGCTGGTCAATGCATCTTCTGTGTTGACGGAAGAGGAATTCCGTGAATGGATTAAGACGATCCGTCCCGAAGTGGTGAAGGATTATGAATATAAACGTATGTATTGGCATGAGCGTTATAGTACCCTGTTGGGTGAAGTGCAGAATAAAATTTATAACCTGTTTTTAAAGGGTAACAACATTCCTTCCGGTAGAAAGAATTATGCGGAAGTGATCGGGATACTGCTTTCTTTGGAAGAAAAATAGAAACAGAATGTTCAGGCTGGACTTGAATTCGATTGTGACAGTTATAACTTGATCCAAGAGTTCTACAACAAACGAGCTTTATATTGTTGCTCCACTGCTACCACTTTTCATCGGCATTTCAGCAGGAAGGGTGGTAGCAGAAATATAAAACTCTAAAGAAGAACTGCTCAGGATGATACCAAGCAATGATCAGAATCCGCCAGGGAGTCTACTGTTTTTGTTTCACATAATCCGAAGGCGACATTCCGTATTCGTCCTTGAAACATTGGCGGAAATAGGCCACACTGCTGAATCCTATCATATAGGCTATTTCTGAAATAGTATATTGTCCGGACATCAGCAGTTCCACTCCCTTGCGCATTTTTACCTTACGGATAAATTCGTTGGCGGACATATCTGTCAGTCCTTTTATCTTGCGGTAAAGGGTAGAGTGACTCATGCACATCTTGTCGGCAATGAAAGCGATATCCATCTTTTCCATTTCTAGATTCTCTTCGATTATTTGCGTGATTTTCTGCAAGAATTCATTATCCAGTTTGTTTAACGAACTCACGGCACTTTCCTGTTTGGGCTGTATATCGGCCAGTGCCAGCAAAGAGGCTATTTTCTTACGGGTTTCCAACAGATTGTTGATGCGACTGTGCAGTAACTTGGCACTGAACGGTTTGGTAAGATAGGAATCTGCTCCGGATGCATATCCTTCTTCCTTGTCTTGTAAAGAATCTTTAGCCGTCAGTAAGATTACAGGGATATGGCTGGTGCGCATATCCTCTTTTATTCGCTTGCAAAGTTCGATACCGTCCATGACCGGCATCATGATATCACTGACAATGATGTTGGGAATTCGTGCCTGTGCCAGTTCCCAGCCTTCTTTGCCATCCTTGGCAGTGATTACTTCATAGATATCTGTAAAAGAGCTCCGGATGTATTCCCGTATGTCGGCATTGTCCTCTACCACCAGTACAATGGGATGATTTTCGGTTGGTGTATCGGTAATGGTGGTTTCCTCTGCATCCATCGGCTTCTTTTCCATATCATGTTGGGCATGGATAGCGTTGGGATACGTATTCTCGGTGAGCAGGCGCAGCGTGAATGTGGTTCCCGTATCCACTGTGCTTTCTACTTTCAGGATTCCTTCGTGTAACTCACTCAAACCTTTGACCAGAGCGAGCCCGATTCCCGAACCCGATGCCTGATATTTGCTTTTTGCCTGATAATAGCGATCGAAAATGTGTGGTAACGCTTCGGCGTCAATGCCATGACCGGTATCACTGACACTGATTTCCGTGTATTTTATCTGGTTCTCTTCTACTGAACGGAGTGATAAGGTGATATCTCCCTCGGAAGTATATTTGGCAGCATTGCTCATCAGGTTGTCCAGTATGATGGTGATCATGTCCGCGTCATAGAAGATTTCCGTATCTTCTGTTTCGATATGAATATGATAATTTACTTTGTTATTGGGATTCAGCTCTTTGTAACGTAATCCCACTTCCTGTACCAATTGTCCCAGATCTCCCTTGGCCACAGATAATTTACGGTTCTGGGTCTCGGTCTTGCGGAATTCCAGTATGCGGTTTATCAGATTCAGCAGACGGGTGGCGCTATCATGAATGATGCTGATTTTGTTGGCGTGTTTGGGAGACAGGGTGGCATCACTCAACAGGTCTTCCAATGGACCTAGAATCAGCGTGAGCGGAGTACGCAGTTCATGGGTGATGTTGGTGTAGAAGCGCAGGCGTTCTTCATTCAGTTCTTGTTTGTTCAGACTTTGCTTGCGCTCCACTTCCAGTGAACTCTCTAAGTCCAGTTTGCGTTTATAAAAACGTGACACTCCGTAAATGATCAGTATTATCAGCAAGGCGTAAATTAGTTTAGCATACCAGCTCAACCAGAATGGAGGGGTGATGCGGATATGCAGTGTAGCTTCGTCCTTTTCCCATTCCTGATTCCTTAAACGTGTTTTTACTTTAAAGGTATAATGTCCGGGTGGAATATTTCTGAAAATGATTTGCTTTTCGCCTTGTGTGTTGTACCAAGTGTTTTCCAATCCTTCCAGAATGTAAGAAAACTCTACTTGTGAGCTGATGGCATAGTCTAGTACATTGAATGAAATCTTGAATGTATTTTGATTATAGGGGAGCTGTATGTTGGCATCGGTGAGAGGAAGGGGATGCTCTGTATCTTTGCTTTCTGTCTGTTTGTCGTAAATAGAAAATTGTGTGATGGTGACCGGTGCCGGTTTACGGATAGAGTTGACTTCACCGGGAGTAAAGTAACAGCTCCGCCTTGTGAACCGAAATAGAGGATTCCGTCAGTGGAAATGCAGGTAGATCCGTCCATAAAGTCTCCCATGGGTACTCCGTCATAGTGGTTGTAATTGTAGAAAGTCTTTGTCTTTTCGTCCAATCGTGAAATACCGGCATTGGTACTGAGCCAGATGGTTCCGTCATGGTCTTCCTGTATGGCGCGTACATTGGTGTTTTGCAGTCCTTCTTTCGTCCATAATGGGAATAATCTTCCAGATGGCTGGCATCTCGGAAAACCAGGATTCCGTCATTGGTTCCTACCCAGATTCGTTTACGCGAATCCTCCATCAAATAATTGACGGAGCGTATGGGGAAACTTTGCTCTGTTGTCAGTTCCTGGAACAGTTGTCCTTTGTCATCGAACAGAAACAATCCTTTGGCTCCTATCCATAGTTTGCCGTTCTTGTCCCTTAGGATGCTTCTTATTCCTTTATTGGTCAATAGTCTGTTAATTTTATCTTCTTGTGTCAGCTCCCGGTTGTAGGCGGAATAAAGTCCACTTTGGGTACCTATCCATATTTTTCCGTCTGTATCTTCGTAGAAGCATAGGATGTCCAGGCTTCCATCTTTATCATCTCCGATACAGGTTATGCGTTTGGTGTCAGGATGATAGATGGCTACACCATGTTTGTGGGTACCCAGCCACAAGTCGCCATGTTTGTCCTGATGGATGACGCTGATATGTGTTTGTTTGTTTAGACGACATTGGTTTAGGGGGATGATTTCTATTTCTTTCCCTTCTTTGTAAATACCTAATTCGCCTTCTCCACCCAACCATATTTGTCGGTTGTTGTCTGCCCATAGCCCCCAGACTTGTTTGTTGCAGTTATGACCATACTTTTCTGTTTTGTAAGTGATGGTATTGAACAGGGGTTGGGTATGACTGATAAAGTCAATTCCTCCCCGATAGTTGCTATCCATATGTTGCCGAAAGAATCCTGTATGATGCTTTGTGCATTGGGACTAGACAAACCGTGTCCGTCATTGCTGGCTGTGATACGGGTAAAGATGGCTTGTGCTGGAGGGGTGAACGTATTCTCGAGTAGGTTGAAGATGCTGACCCCGCCAGATAGGTGGAAATCCATAACGTGCCGTCATTCATTTGTTTGATATCGGCTACTTGGTTACCTAACAGGGAGTGTTCATTATCCTCCATCTGTCTGAAAGTGGTGAAACTTCTTTTTGAGGGTTGAATAGTACTAGTCCGTTATTGGTGCCTAACCAGATATTATGGCTTTTATCCTTATAAATGACGTTTACGCTGTTGTCGGGCAGACTATTTTGATTTCCGGGGATATGCCGATAGTTCTTGCAAAAGTTGTTTTTTATTGAAATGATACTCAACCCTTTGTCACTGTGGCCGATGTATAGGTTACCGTTTCCGTCATCGACAGCTGTCTGGAAAGGGCCTTTTAATCCCAGTACCGTCTGTGGGGTATAGTAGGTGGTGTCTTGTGCAGACCAATGTATAACTCCTGCAGTATGATGGGTAATCCATATACCGGAGTCGGTAGCAGCGGTCAGCCCCGTGATGTTTTGTCCAAGTGACTTAGCGGAGTGGCATGGGGCATCATGCTTCCGGTAGGATAGTCAAAATAAAATAGCCCTTGATCAGTTCCAACCCATACGTTATCATTCGTGGGGTCGGCTAGCAGACTGTTGATCCAGTTTTGCTCTGTCTTATGATTGTCTTGTCCATAAAGAATGAATTTTTGTCCGTCGAACCGGTTGAGTCCTGATGAGGTCGCTACCCAGATATATCCTTTTTGGTCTTGGATAATTTTTTGTGTGTAGTTGCTGGATAGTCCGTCTTCCATTCCCAGGCGTTTAATGGTATAGGGCTGCGCTGATATTTTCTCAAGGCTTGAAAGTGAGACGATAAAAAATAAAGTAATAATGAACGATATGTTTTTCATGAGGATATTAATTTGTGTATGGCAAAATTAGCATAAATCTTTGATATGACATGCTGACGGAGGGTTAAGAATTCGGCAATAGGCTATTAAAAACTCGTTATGAACGATTTTTCTATGTTTCGTGAACGGTTTTTATTCATTTGTGTTTGATAACACCTTTTATATTTGCAGAAGAAAAATAAACCCGTTTGATGCTTATGAAGACATAAAGTTAACCAATTTTATCGAAGAGGATGTCTTTTAGGAAAAAAATCTTCTAGTGATAAAGTGAATAATTAATCACCTTGTAATAATCTAATAAAAGAAAAACGATGAAATCAAACTCGTTCTTAAAAAATCGAAAGGCTTTGACAGCCTTATTGCTTTGCACAGGTTTCGTTGCGACTCAGCCGTTCAGTGTGATGGCCGAAGAAATTGTAACTGCCGTACAAACTGTCCAGCAACAGAAACAATCCGTATCAGGTACGATTAAAGATCCGGTAGGGGAACCGGTTATTGGTGCCAGTATTTTAGAGAAAGGTACTACCAATGGTACAATTACTGATTTCGATGGTAATTTTACATTGAATGTGGCTCCAGGAGCTACATTGGTTATTTCTTATATAGGATATAAGAATCAAGAGATGAAAGTTATTCCGGGAAAATCACTTAACATTATTTTGCAAGAGGATACAGAAACGTTGGAGGAAGTGGTGGTAGTCGGTTATGGTGTGCAGAAGAAATCAGATGTGACCGGTTCTGTTACTTCAGTAGGGAAGGAGCGTCTGGGAAAACTTCCGGTGACGAATGTATTACAAGCTGTTCAAGGTGCGGCGGCAGGTGTTACTATTACACAAACATCTTCCATTCCGGGCGATGCACCGGATGCTTTGGTGCGTGGTCAGAATTCCATCAATGCTAATTCCGGGCCATATATTGTTGTGGACGGTGTGCCTATCAGCAAGTCGGGAGGTACATTGAATGATATCAATCCGAATGATATTGAATCCATGGAAATTTTGAAGGATGCTTCGGCCACTGCCATTTATGGTACAAACGGTGCGAATGGTGTTATTTTGATTACTACTAAGCGTGGTACTTCCGGCAAGCCGACTATTCGTTATAACGGATATTTCGGAGTGGAGGATTTTTCTCATAAACTAGATTTCTGTGATGGTGCGCAAATCACTCAACGTTATAGAGATTATGTGTCACAGAACCCCGGAGAAACCATGTACAATGATTATGTGAAGAATGCATACGAAGCGGAAAATCAGGCCAATGGTATAGAGAATGATTGGATTGATGCTGTATCGCAAACTGGTATCATCCAAGACCATAACGTAAGTATCGGCGGTGGGGCGGATAATGTGAAGTATTACGTTTCTGCCGACTATATGAGTCAGAAAGGTGTGTTGAAAGGGTTCAACTACAAACGTTACTCTATTCGTACGAATATTGATATGAATGTGACTGATTATATGAAGGTGGGAACTAATTCCTATATAGTATCTCATAACCGTGACGGTGGACGTGTTAACTTTCTGATGGCTGAGGCTATGTCTCCTTATGCAAAAATGTATGAAGAAGACGGCAGCTATTGCATCAATCCGATGTACAGTGAAACTTTGTTTACCAATCCGTTGATGTGGACTACTACTAATCCCGAACGCCGTCAGTGGAATATTAATATAAACGGTTATGCCGAAATTGATTTCGAAAAATTGATTTCTCCTCTTAAAGGACTGACTTATAAATTCAATGGCGGTTATGCATATATGCCCAAACGTTATAATAATTATGAAGGTAAGTCGGTGAATAATAAGACCGGTTATGCTGAAATAAAGAATGAAGAAACACAAAGTTATACCATAGAGAATATCCTTGCTTATAATCGTGATTTAGGAAAGCATCATTTGGATTTGACAGCTTTGTATGCCGCTTCACGTAAGAAATATCAACGTTCGCAAGCTATGGCCAGCAAATTTATTAATGACGACCAGCAGTGGCATAACATGGGTAGTGCGGAAACACCTAGCGTAGCTTCATATACCGACCTTTATACTACTGTTTCACAAATGGGACGAATTAATTATTCTTATGACAGCCGTTACTTGTTTACATTTACAGTGCGTCGGGACGGTTCTTCTGTTTTCGGTGATAATAACAAATACGGTGTATTCCCTTCTGTCGCTTTAGGTTGGAATATTGCCCGTGAATCATTTATGGAATCTTCCAGTAATTGGTTGAACACATTAAAGCTGCGTGCGTCTTATGGTAAAGCGGGTAATGAGGCCATCGGAGTATATCAGTCACGTGTGAAGATGGATTCAGGCATGTTGGCTTTAGGCGGAGCTTCGAATGCAGGTTTATGGCCCAATGATTTGATGGGGAATGCGGATCTGACTTGGGAAACCACAAAGAGTTTCAATGTCGGTCTGGACTTCGGACTTTGGAATAACCGTTTGACAGGTAATATTGATGTCTATTTCTCAAAGACCAACGATTTGCTTCTGAAACGTAATTTACCTAAAGTAACTGGTTACAATACCGTGTACTCCAATATGGGTGAAACAGCTAATAAAGGTGTGGAATTGACACTGAATTCCCGTAATATTGTTTCAGGCGATTTTACCTGGAGTTCCAATTTGGTATTTTCATGGAATAAGAATGAGATAAAAGACCTTTATGGAGACGGACAGAACGACTTGGGTAACCGTTGGTTCCTTGGACATCCGATAGGCGTGATTTATGATTATACAATGGTTGGAATCTGGCAGGAAGATGAGATAGCCCGTGGCGACCATTTGAATTGGGACCCGATTGCAGAAGCTGGTGATGTGAAGTTGGCGGATATCAGTGGCCCTGACGGAGTACCTGATGGCAAGATTGATGACAATGACCGTACCATCAAAGGGCAGACAACACCGAAATGGATTGGTGGTCTGACGAATACGTTCACTTATAAGGATTTTACATTGAGTATCTTTATCCAGACTACACAAGGATTGAAAAAGAACAATTCATTGATCGGTATGGCAGGTGATGAAATGGGACGTCGTAATACCACTACTGAAATAGGTTATTGGACTCCGGAAAACAAGAGTAACGAATGGCGTTCATTGCGTAAGAACTCAAACAAACATGGATATGGTTTCCCTTGTGATGCCAGTTATACACGTATCAAAGACATCACATTAAGTTATACTTTCCCACAGCGCATGATTCAGAAGATGGGTATCGGTGGTTTGCAGCTTTATGTGAGCGGACGTAACCTGTTTACTTTCACGGATTGGGTAGGTTGGGATCCTGAAGCTCGTCAGGTAGCTCGTGGTAATAGTTCATGGGATAGTACAAGAGGTGAAACTGTATATGACAGCAGTAACTACCCGATGACTAAGAGTTGTGTATTTGGAGTTAATTTAACATTCTAAAAAACGAAGAACTATGAAATTTAGAAATATATTATTAACAACTTTTGCTGCATCGGCATTTGTTATTGGGACTACATCATGCAGCGATAGTTTTCTGGATGAGAAAATGTACTCTAGTTATGGTCCGGAAGTATCAGATGTAAATGCGAAATTGGTAGGTCTGCACCGTCAATATGCTGCTATATGGGGAATGTCCAGTCAGCAGGGATTTGTAGGATGCTGGCAGGTAGGTACGGATGTAGGTGCTCCCGGTGACACTCAGGGGGTAGAGGTTCCTTTTTACAGATATCAGGAATTGAATGCAGAGAATGCAGGGGTAAGTTTCCTTTGGGAAAAATTATATGAGCTCATTAATAGTGCGAATCAGATTATCGCTTCACAAGCTGAAGGCGGTGATGCGGCGGCAACAGCCGAAGCCATGTTTTTTCGTGCTTATGCATACAATATGTTGGTGACATTATGGGGAGATGTACCTTTAGTGACAGAATCTACTAGTATTCCGCGTACAGATTATACCCGTAATGCGGTTGCCGAGGTGGATGGAGTCATTGATTCTGACTTGGTTTATGCCATGTCTAATCTTCCGGTAGTGGGAGCTGCCAAAAATGAAAGCCGTATAAATCAGGACATGGCAAGACAGTTGGCAGGAGAAGCCTATCTTCGGATGGGTATGCGTGATGCTTCCTATTTCAAAAAGGCGGAAGATGCGGTGACGCCTATTATAACAGGTGGTAAATATGAACTGATTTCAGCAAGATATGGTAAATATGCGGCCGAGCCGGGTGATTATTATCATGATATGTTCCGTTGGGGGAATCAGCGTCGTTCACAGGGGAATATGGAGGCTATCTGGACTTTCGAAATGGAGTATAACCGTGATGTGAATGGCGGTACAATTGATAATCCGCAACAACGTCGTAACTGGGTTCCTGCTTTCCATAAACTGGATGGTATGGTGAATGCGGATTCCATAGGCGGTCGTGGTAATGGCCGTTTGCGTATCAGCAATTTTGTGAAATACGGATTGTATGAGAAAGGTGATATCCGTAATTCTAATTATAATATCCGTCGTGTAATGTGGTATAACAAGCCCGGTTTTTCAAAAGAAGTTGGTATTGATGCTAAAGGGTTCTTGGTGGATAAAGACAAAGGTGTAAGAAATGTGACATTAAAAACGGGCGACCAGGTCATCCCTCACGAGGGAGATTCATTGAACGTATTTTATCCTCATCCCACTAAATGGGGGGCTTATGATGAAACCGATGATTTTGGTTATGCTGTAGTGAAGGACTGGCCTGTGATGCGTTTGGGAGAAACTTACTTGCTTCGTGCAGAGGCTCGTTTCCGTCAGGGGAATACACAGGGGGCGGCTGATGACATCAATGTGTTGCGCGACCGTGCCTTTAAAGACTATCGTGCGGTGGCTCCGGGTGCTGGTAAAGTAACGGCTGATCAGATTGACATTGACTTCATTTTGGATGAACGTGCCCGTGAATTGATTAGTGAGGAGAACCGTCGTATGACTTTAGTCCGGACCAATACGTTGGCCGAACGTATCAAATTGAATGGGGATGTGGAACCTGCCGCACCAAGCAATAAGGTGATTACAGGTTTTGATGCCAATATCCATACATTGCTTCCGATACCTCTCACCGAGATTCAATTGAACAAAGACGGAGATTTGAAACAGAATCCGGGTTATTGATTCTGTCGGATATAAGTAAGAAGATAGATATATAAAATATTGAAAGAGCATGAAGGCATATCTCTTAAAGAGAGTGCCCTTATTTTATTTCCTCTAGTTTGGTAAATCCGACGTGATTTATTTCTTTAGAAAGAATAAAAAGCGGCTTTTGGCTGATTTCTGTCCTATTTTGCACGAATTATACCCCCTTTTTTATTAGCAGAATATGTATTTTTGAAGAATAAAAAACAGCTGTATCGGGTTGGAACTCGATGACAGGTAATGAATAACCCCATAAAATACTATGATGCGACTTTTATTATCTCTTTTATTGCTTTTGTCATTTTTGCAGATGAATGCACAGACTTATCCTAAAGTGATTCTTCCGGGTGATTATCCTGACCCTTCTATTATGCGTGACGGCAAGGATTACTACATGACTCATTCTCCTTTCTATTACGCTCCCGGATTCTTAATCTGGCACTCGCAGGATTTAATGAACTGGGAGCCGTTATGTCGTGTCATGCCTCAATATGAAGGCTCTGCCATGGCACCTGATTTGTTGAAATACAAAGATACTTATTATATTTATTATCCTGCCGCAGGAACCAATTGGGTGATGTGGGCGAAAGATATTCGTGGGCCGTGGAGTCTTCCCGTAGACTTGAAGGTAGGAGGAATTGACCCTGGTCATGTCGTGGATAGGGAGGGAAATCGCTATCTTTATGTGGATAAAGGGGAGGTGATCCGATTAACAGAAGACGGACTTGCTACCGTTGGGGAGAAGAAGAAAGTATATGACGGATGGAAATATCCTGATCATTGGGATACGGAATGCATGTGTCTGGAGTCCCCGAAACTGAATGAACATAATGGCTACTATTATCTCACTTCTGCTCAAGGAGGAACCGCAGGACCCGCAACCAGCCACATGGTTGTATCAGCCCGTTCAAAAAGTGTGATCGGACCTTGGGAGGACTCACCTTACAACCCCATTGTGCATACGTATAGCGCAACGGATAATTGGTGGTCTAAAGGTCACGGCACACTGATAGATGATGTGAACGGCAACTGGTGGATTGTTTATCATGCATATGCCAAAGGCTATCATACATTAGGACGCTCCACCTTGATTGAACCGATAGAATGGACGGAAGACGGCTGGTATCGTACCGTATCTGCCGCTACCCCTGTCACTCCGGAGCAGGAAATCAAACATGGATTGGAACTGTCCGATGATTTCAAAGGTCCTCAATTGGAACTTCAGTGGACTTTTTGGAAAGAATATGCTTCCAAATCCCTGACTTTCAAGGAGGATATCTTATGGATGAAGGCCAAAGGTCGGACTCCTGCCGACGGACGGGTGTTGTTGACCACCGCTGAAGACAAAAATTACGAAACACAAGTGGAAATCCGGACAGGGAATGGAAATGTGGCCGGGCTTATCCTGTATTATAATGAAAAGCTTATGCCGGAGTCGTTTCCGATGGAAAGAGATTCTATATTTACCGGAATGCGGAGCACAAGACGGAACTTCCCAATCGCATTGGGAAACATTTCTTTGCCAGACTGCACAATTGCGGTAACCGTCTGTCCGTCGAGGTGAGTAAAGACGGGGAAGAATGGGCTGTCCTTGCCGGTGATATGGATGTTTCTTTCTTGCATCACAATAATTATGGTGGTTTTTATGCTTTGCGTGTTGGTCTGTTTTCCGCTGGAAAAGGAAGTGCGGGTTTCAGCCGCTTCCGTTATCGGAATGCAGTTCCGCGAGAGAAAGATATGAGCGCCTATCTGATGGTCTTCCACAAAGACGAGGACCATGGACTTCATATGGCAATCAGTCCCGACGGCTACACTTTTACCGCCTTGAACGAAGGAAAGCCCGTCATAGCCGGAGATACGATAGCTGAACAGAAAGGTATCCGCGATCCGCATATCTTCCGTGGTCCGGATGGAGCATTCTATCTGTCGATGACCGATTTGCATATTTATGCGCAGCGTGACGGATATCGTGATACAGAATGGGAACGCGATGGAAAAGAGTACGGATGGGGTAACAACCGGGGGCTGGTATTGATGAAATCTTGGGATCTGATTCACTGGAAGCGTACCAATCTGCGCTTTGATAAATTATCTGCTGCTTACAGTGAGGTAGGTTGCGCTTGGGCTCCTGAAGTGACCTATGATGATAAAAAAGGAAAGTTGATGATGTATTTCACCATGCGCTTTAAGAATGAAGCGAACAAACTTTATTATGTATATGTCAATGACGACTTTGATAAATTGGAAACTTTACCTCAGCTTCTTTTTCAATATCCCGATGAGAAGATTTCTGCTATCGATGCGGATATTACCCGTATAGGAGATAAATATCACATGTTTTACGTTTCGCACGATGGGGGCGCCGGTATCAAGCAGGCTGTTTCGGATAGGGTAAACAGTGATTACAAGTATAATGCCCGTTGGTATGATCCTGAACCCACGGCGTGCGAAGCTCCGAATTTGTGGAAACGCATTGGTGAGGATAGATGGGTGTTGATGTATGATGTGTACGGGCAGAAGGTTCATAATTTCGGATTCAGTGAAACTTCCGACTTCGTACATTTCACTCCTTTGGGACAGTTTAACCAAGGAGTGATGAGGACTACTAACTTTACTTCTCCCAAACATGGGGCAATCATTCATCTTACCCGCCAGGAAGCGGAACGCCTGGCAGAACATTGGGGGATGTCTTACGATGCTTTGCTTCCATCTGAATAAGAAACATTAAGAAACATTTTATATAAAATAATTCATGATGAGTAAACTGAGAAACAGCTTGTGTGAGTTGTGCACAGCTTTGATTTTCTTTTGCGGATGCAGCAATGAACGTTGCAACCCATTCGTTCAGGTGAGATATGGCCTGATAACAACGGAGAGCATATCAATGCCCATGGGGGCGGAGTAATGTACCATGATGGAACATACTATTGGTTCGGTGAGAATAAATGTGATACTACCAGCAGTGCCATGGTGGGAGTAATGTGCTATTCTTCTCGGAATCTTACTGACTGGAAGAACGAAGGCGTAGCGCTTTCTGTTGTTGATAACGACAGCAGCGACATAGCGCGTGGATGTATATTGGAACGTCCTAAAGTGATATATAATGCGAAAACAGGGAAGTTTGTGATGTGGTTCCATCTGGAATTGAAAGGAAAAGGTTATGCAGCCGCCCGTGCCGGGTGGCAGTCAGTGATACTCCTGCCGGTCCTTACCGTTTCATCCGTTCGGGACGTGTCAATGCTGGTAAGCTGCCTGTTGATATGGACGGACAGGCTGTTGCAGTGCTGGATACTCTGAATGCCAAGAATTATGAAAAATGGTGGACTCCCGAATGGACGGATGCTGTGAACAAAGGCTTGATAGTAAAGCGTGATTTGGATGGCGGACAGATGTCTCGCGATATGACTCTTTATGTAGATGAGGATGGTAAAGCCTACCATATTTACTCTTCCGAAGAAAACCTCACACTCCAAATAGCGGAATTGAGCGATGACTATCTTTCACACACAGGGAATTATGTGCGTGTGGCTCCGGCAGGACACAATGAGGCACCTGCTATCTTCAAAAAAGACGGAACCTACTGGATGATCACTTCCGGTTGTACCGGTTGGGCTCCCAATGAGGCTCGTATGTTCTCGTCTTCTTCCATCTTCGGACCGTGGTCTCAGCATCCCAACCCTTGTGTGGACCTAAGTCGGAACTTACGTTTGGCGGACAGAGCACTTATATTCTGAAAGTGGAGGGGAAGAAAGACGCCTTTATATTTATGGCGGATATCTGGCGTCCGGAGCATCCCAGTGATGCCCGTTACATTTGGTTACCTGTTCAATTCAAGGAAGGAATTCCATACGTGGAGTGGATGGACAACTGGACACTGGATTTCTTTCAGTAATCCCTGTTGAAAATAGTCTGAAGGATGGAAAATAGTGCAATAGTCTGTTCTTGACTGATTATTGCATCCATCTTGCTCGATTTTACCCCTATGGTTGTCAATCAGATTTTTTATCTTTGCTATCGGTAAAAAGAGATAATAGGTATTAAAGATAGGTTTTTAGGAAGAAGGTTAACATACTGTGATGTGATAATAGAATTTTAGGTTAGGTTAAGTTAGAATTGAAGGCATATTTCGTGAGGAAATGTGCCTTTCTGTTTTCATTACCTTTCTAGGTTCGTATATTTGTAATGTCGAATTTGTGAAACTTAAAATAGAATATGCATGAAAAAGATTGGATTGTTTTTGTTGTTAGGTTTTTCTCTTTCGTGGCTGGTGTCTGCTTGCCAAGGATTTCAGCAGGAAAGACGGAAGGAAGTGCCTTTGGATTCTATTGTACTGAGTGACCCTTGCATTTTGGCAGACAGGAAGACGGCTATGTATTATATGACCGGAACCGGCGGTATGCTTTGGAAAAGCAAGGATTTGAAACTTTGGGAAGGACCGTTCCATGTGGCAAAGACTGATTCCGGTTCGTGGATGGGACCGAAACCAATGATTTGGGCTGCCGAGTTACATCCGTATAAGGCAAGTATTATTATTTTGCCACTTTCACCAATCAGGAGGTGAAGATTGATACGGTACAAGGGAATGTAATAGAGCGCCGTGCCAGTCATGTTTTGGTGAGCGATAACCCGGACGGACCTTACGTTCCGATGAAGGATTCCACTTACCTGCCTGCTGATAAACCAACCTTGGATGGGACTTTCTGGGTGGATAAGGACGGAAAGCCTTATATGGTATATTGTTATGAATGGTTGCAAGCCTTGGATGGTACGATAGAGAAAATAGAACTGAAGCCTGACTTAAGTGGAACCATAGGCGAAGGGAAATTGCTGTTCCGTGCCAGCGAATCGCCGTGGAGCCGTGAAAAAGATGCGGATGGCAAGGACAAACCGAATAAAGTTACTGACGGTCCGTATCTGTTCCGTACAGGAACAGGTAGACTCGGTATGATTTGGACTAGTTGGATTTATAATGTGTACACTCAGGGAGTGGCTTATTCTGAAAGCGGAACCTTGGATGGACCATGGATACAGGAGAAAGACCCGATTACTCCTCCCAATTTCGGTCATGGGATGTTGTTTCAGGCCTTGGACGGTAAATGGTTGATGTCTGTACATAGTCATAAGGATGTAAACGGACGTTATATTCGTACTCCTCGCTTGTTTGAAGTCGATTTTTCCGGAGATAAATTGGTGGTGGGAAAACCATATATTCCTTGAAAGTGCTTTATCTTTTTTCGAGAGGAAAGGTAATTACTTTTGCTTTCAATGAAAAGAGATGTGTAGAAAGAGTTGGAAGGACAGCTTTATGAATCTGTCCCTCCAAATAAATGACCGGGTTAATCCCAACCCGGATTCTGTTTCAGTGCACCCTGAGCCAGGTCTACCTCTTCCAAGGGGATAGCCCACAGATAGTCACGGTTGGCATTGAACTTGCGGGTTTCAATAAAAATGCTTTCTCCTTTTGCATTTACCCCGTATACTGGTTTAGTAACATCCTTTTCTGTTGTTTTATAGCTACGGGTATCAAACAGGTGCATTCCCTCGAAAGCAAATTCCAAACGACGTTCCAAACGGATAGCTTCGCGCATTTGATCTTTGGACAAGCCGGAAGGCAGAGGAGGAAGATTTACGCTGGGACGCTGACGGATTTGATTGACCGCATCATATACTTCCGTATCCGGAGCAGACAGATTTTCGTTACGAGCCTCGGCGAAGGTCAGCAGCACTTCTGCATAGCGGATATAGATAAAGTTGGTCCAGTCATAATTATTGATACCGTCATTGTCCGGATTGATGTACTTTTTCATGCTATATCCTGTACGGGTATGGCTGCCATCTCCCATATTGTTCAGGTTGAAAGTCTTTCCTGCTATTTGTGACCCGTTCCACAGTACAGAGAAGCCTAGACGGGGGTCACGGTCGGCAAACGGGTCTTCCGGATTATAGAAAGGAGACTCTTTGATTGATTTGCCATCTTTGCATGGATAGGAGTCTATCAAGTCTTGAGTAGGTGATAAAGCTTCCCATCCTCCCATCATGACGGGAGCGAAGAACTGTCCTATATAACTGCCTTCATTAGAGTTTTTCGGGTTTTCCAGATATTCGCGATCAAAGATGATTTCGTTACATAACTCTGCTACAGGTTGGAACAAGTCACCATAGTTATCATACAGTCCATACACATTCATGCCCATTACTTTGCGTGCGGCGGCTTCCGCCACATCATATTTGTGTGCGTAGAAAGCAACTCTGGCTTTCAGTGCGTAGCAGGCTCCGGCACTCGGTTTTCCGTGGTCACTGTTGCTGCGGATATCGGGCAAGCTGGCTGCTGCTTTATCCAATAATCCTACTATATGATTATAAGTCTCCTCTTCAGAACTGCGTGAAGGAAGTTTCTCGTTCAGTTCCAACGGATGATCCAGCAGGGAGGCGCCACCCATATATTTTAATATGTTAGCGTATGAGAAAGCTTCGAGAAACTGTACTTCAGCTGTCAGTTGCGCTTTTTCTTTTTCATCCATCGGCACATCGCCTATATGTTCGTAAAATACCAGGCATCTGCGGATGCATTGATAGGCATTTTTCCATAATTGTAGGAAATGTGGGTTGCTGGAAGTTGCCGTACCAGCAGACAACTGTCCCTGTTCGGCTGTGACATGTACAGGAATAGCATTATCTGTGTAGCAGTCTGTCATGATAGTATGGTTTTCCGGTTCTATCAGATACAGATAAATTCCGGTTGCAAATTTCTGGGCATCTTCTGCGTTTTTCCAGAAAGATGCATCGGATAATTGGTCTTTAGGATTTCTGTCCAGAAAACTGTCATTGCAAGAGCTCAGACCAAGGCCGCATGCCAATATTAATCCTATAAAGTTATATTTTAGTCTCATAGTTGTCAGTGTTTAGAATGTTATATTCAGACCGAAGGAATAATTTCGGGTCAATGGATAATAGTTGCCGCTGATGGCTTCGGGGTCTACACCGTCGAAGCCGGAAATCATAAAGAGATTGTCGATACTGCAATACACTCTCAGACGGCTGATTCCGTATTTGGATATCAGCTGTTTGGGCAGGCTGTAACCTACTTGCAGGTTTCTCAGCTTGGCATAAGAGGCATCCTGCATCCAGAAACTGGAAGTCACGCGGTTTTTGGAGTCACTCATGGATAATCGGGGATAAGTGGCATTCGGGTTTTCCGGAGTCCAACGGTCCAGATGCTGTTCCGTTACTTTACCGCCATTGTAGAAGGCATATCTGATTTCAGCTACAGGAGCACTCTTTACATCAGCTGCACCTTGCAGCAGTGCACTTAGGTCGAAGTCTTTATATTGAACTGAAAGATTCAGACCGAAGTTGATTTTCGGGAAGTAGGAACCAATACTTGCCGGTCTTTGCTGTCTACTACTTTGTCTCCGTTCAGGTCACGGTATTTTAAGTCACCCGGAACCGGAGTACCCATGCTCTGTGTAGGATGATTCTTGATCTCTTCTTCGTTTTGGAAGATGCCGTCGCATACGTAGCCGTAATATGCCCACAGTGGGTCGCCTACGGATTGTCCCGGTGTGTCACCGCCTTTCAAATCCATGATTTTGGTAGTTACATAGCTGAAATTGGCTCCGATAGAATAGCTCCAATCATTGATACGGTTGTTATGTCCCAGTTGCAGTTCGATACCGGTATTACGCACTACGCCGGCATTTTGCATCGGAGCGCTGACTCCCATCATGTTGGGAACTGGAAGTTGCAGTAATATGTCCCGTGTTTCCTTGCGGAACCAGTCTGCGCCCAATGTCAGTTTATTGCCCCAAAAAGCGGCGTCCACACCTACGTTCCATTGATCGGTTTTCTCCCACGTAATATCTTGGTTAGCCATCGGGTTGGAAATGGAAATACCCGGAGTCAAAGTGTTGCCGAAACTATAGTCATAACCGAACAGATAGGTGTTCTGATACGGATAATAGTTAGAACTGTTGTCCGAGTTTACGGTTTCCTGATTACCTAGCAATCCCCATGATGCACGTAGTTTCAAATTATCCACCCAATCGGCTTTGAAGAACTCTTCTTCCGATATTCTCCATCCGATGGAGAAAGAGGGGAATGCGCCGAAGCGGTTGTTCTTGGGGAAGCGTGAAGTGCCGTCATAACGCAGGTTGGCTTCTAGCAGATAGCGGTCATCGTATGAATAATTCACGCGTCCGAAAGCTGAGCGGAGGGCGTATTCTATTTCTGTACCGTATGTTGTCTGTCCTGTCACTTCACCGGCGTTGATCTGGTCCAGTGAGTTGGAGTTGGGCAGGTTTTTACGGTAAGCTTGCAGATAGCGTGTCTGTTTATAAATTTGTGAGTAACCTAATAAGCTCCTATTGTGTGTTTGCCGAAGGTTTTATTATAGTCCAGATAAGCTTGCAAGTTCAGTTCCATACTTTTGATGTCATATTCTGTGATGGAGTTAGTGGTTTTCTTTACCGGTGTGTCTGAACCTGCCTGATAGAATGTCATAGTATTGACGTGGGTGGGATTGTCGGTCAGGTTGAAAGTCGAGGCGGCGACTCCTCTCAGTTTCAGTCCGTCTATGATGTCCAGTTCCATTCCTACGTTACCTTGGAAATTGCTGTTTATCTCTTTGTAGGTTCCTCCTTCACGTGCATAGGCTACGGAGTTGTGCTCGTTTTTGAATAAAGCATAGTTGCCGTTGCTCAATTGGATGGGAGTAACCGGAGTCTCACGGAAAGCATAGTGCATCAGGTTGCTGATACCTGCCGCCGGAGCAGTCATATTACTGCGGTATACCGCCATATTTGTAGTCAGTTTCAGACGACTGTTTATCTGAGCGTCAATGTTGGCACGTACATTGAACTTGTTGTAGTTGGTATTGACTATCAATCCGTCTTTATCATGATAGTTGAATGCCAGCGAGTAAGTTACTTTGTCTCCACCGCCTTTGATACTCAAGTGGTGGTTGTTGAACAGGCCGTTTTCACTTAATAGCGTACCCAGCCAGTCGGAATTGGGATAAAAGTCGGGATCACTTCCGTCTTTGAACTTTTGTAGGGCTGTTTCGTCATACGGACCTTTCAAACCGTCATTGGTGTAAGCTTCATTCATCAGCACTGCATAATTGTAAGAATCCAAAAATTTGGGCATACGTGAGGCACTTTGCCAGCCTACATACCCATCGTATGATACAATGGTACGTCCTTTGGTTCCCTTTTTGGTTGTGATAAGGATAACGCCATTGGCAGCACGTACTCCATAAATGGCTGAGGCGGCTGCATCTTTTAATATAGAGATGTTTTCAATATCGTTGGGATCCACGCTGCTCATGGTAGATTCTACACCATCCACACAACCATGGCACTGGCATCTCCCATAGTTCCTAGACCACGCACACGCAGTACTCCGGCATCAGCTCCCGGCTGACCGGTATTTTGGATAATGGTGACACCTGGCATTTGTCCTGCCAGCATGTTGGTGACATTGGCACTGGTGCGGTTGACTAGCTTATCGGATGAGATGGTTGCCACAGAACCTGTCAGATTTACTTTTTTTGAGTACCGTATCCTACTACTACCACTTCATCTAAAGATTCTGTATCTTCTTTCAAGATAATGGTGTAACTGTTGCTGTTGCCTACGGTAATTTGTTGGTCGTTGTAACCGATATACGAAACTTTCAGTTTAGCCCCTACGGATACATTTAATGTGAATTTGCCATCCACATCTGTAATAGTACCGTTGGTGCTTCCCACTTCTACTACATTGGCACCGATTACAGGAGCTCCGCTTGTATCATTTACGATACCCGTAATTTGTTTGACATGCTGTTGCACGATGGCAGTTGACTGCGAAGCCCACAAAGGCATTGGGAAAGCCATTCCGGCAAATAGTGTAAGACACGCATAAAAAGAGGCTTTTTTCAAAATTACGTGTGTCTTTACACAATTTTCCCTTCTTTTCTGGTAGAATTGCATAGATTAATAAGGTTAAATTAGTAAATAGTTTGGTTTAGGGATCTTATTCCCTTTCTATTTCAGTTGCTGCAAATGTATTATTTTATAAGAATATAACGCTATCTTTTCTTTTATTTTTTTTGTTATTCTTAATAAATTGCAGGCTATGAAACACTCATGGTGGCGATTTTAAGAGAGAATGCATGTTATTTTGTACGTTCCTTATAAATGGAATATCGCATATTGCTCAAAAAAACAAATAACATGATTCAATGAGATAAAGATGTTAAATATCAGTTTCAAGGATCATTTTTCCTAATCGGTTTATGAAAGACTCTTCCTTTCCCCTCCTTTTTCTTGTTAACCATTCACTATTATTTCATCTATTCACAAATCTCCTTATCATCTTTCTCATCCGGATAGTCACTTTTATGTAGCAAAACAAGTAAGTGTACTTACTTCGTCATTTTAAGTATACTTACTTGTTTCATGAAGTGCACTTACTTTTTGCAACTTCAATATGAGTGAAATTTATGCCGGTATATGTTTTTTATATGCTTCAAAGACAAAACGTATTTCATCGTAAGAAGTATATTCGCCTAACTTTTCTTTTATTTCCTTCACTCCTTGTGGCAGAGAGGAGAATTTCTGGAGATGAGCTGTAATATAATTTATTTTTTCTTGGTCGACTAATTCTTGTAGTTTGATATCTCCGGTCCGGACATAGTGTAAAAGGTGGTTGCTGATGGTACCGGTAGTCAATTCCCGGAATTCAGCGATTTCCTTTACCTTCATCCCTTCTTTAAATAATCTGAAACTGACCTTTTTGGTGTCTTCTTTATTTTTTTTTATTTTCCCGGGGAACAAATACGGTTCTTATTTCAGGGCGTTGCAGATTTTGTTCTTTCATATAATTCCGGATAATTCCCAGAAGTTCCAAACCATAATTCTCTACCCCCTTACGTCCGAAATAAGGGACAGCTTCCAATGATTCTGCATCATTAGGCAATAGATTGACCATTCCCAACAGAGCTTTTTGCTGGATAATGACATAGGCCGGCATACCGGTTTCTTTTGCTTTAGTTCCACGCCATTCGGTGATTTTCCGATAAAGTTCTGGATGGAGTATGTCGTTGGGAACTTCAATTCTCTTCCGTTCTCTGGATACGCGTTCTCTGGGGGTGCGCTCTTTTCTGTCGTGTGCCGTTGTACCTGAGGAGTTTTTATTATCGGTTTCGCTTAAAAGGATATACGCTTTTTTACGTAGATAGTCACTGGCGTGAAAACCATTATCTTCTACATATTGTAGCAAGGAAGTTTCTGTGTCAAAGTGTTTAAGAACTCTTCCAAGGTGTTGTTCGTTTTCTTTCTTAGTTCTTTATTGTCCGTGGGAAGATTGGTCGCTTCAGCCAGTTTATGGAAAGGGCGTAGTTTTTGTTCAAAATAGGCGGCTCCTTTTATGATGCGTATTTGTAGGTCGTTATTCGTATTATAATCAGTAGATTGTGTTACCAGACGTTCATATTGTTTGTGAAAACGATAGGATACATCCACTATCTCAGTAGTAAATATTTGTATCTGCTTTTTATATTCTGCCAGTAACTGAGGGAAGAGCTTGTAGAAATGTTCGTCAATCAGTCGGGCTTGCTCATTGAATGAACGGGCTATCGGTGAGAAATCGAATAGCTCGCTAACGAGATTGAGAAAATAAGTTTGTTGCATGGCATGGAGTAATTCTTCATTGGGGGTATGTGTTTCTATATACTGATTATAGTCATCGATTATTGTATCGTTGATAATGGCGTTGACGGAAAGTGGGGAACTGAGAACCATCCCTTCCAATGTTTTGCATCGGCTCAGGGCAACGTATGCCTGTCCGTGGGCGAAAGCGGAGCGGGCGTCAATAATGGCGTGTTCAAAAGTCAGTCCTTGGCTTTTATGAATAGTGATGCCCCATGCCAGTTTTACAGGGTATTGCTTGAAGACTCCTTCTTGTTCCTCGGTTATTTCCTTTGTTTCTTCATTTAGCACATATTTGCTGTTTGTCCATTCCTCGGGTTGGACAATGATTTTTTCATTCTTTTCTTTGGTGCGGACGGTAAATCCATCCTCATCTATAGAAGTGATTTCGCCAATCATACCATTGTAATAACGTTTTTCCGGGGAAGGGTCATTTTTGACGAACATGATTTGCGCTCCTTTTTTCAGCATCAATGTTTCATCTGTAGGATAAGAATATTCAGGAAAAATTCCGGTGACTTCTGCCTTGTAACTGAAAACCGGTTCTTTGATGAGTGAAAGCTCGTGATCATTAATCTGTTGTGCTTGGTAATTGTGAGTGGTGAGTTGGATATATCCTTTTTCTTTGACAGGATGGAAATTGGGAATATATCTTTGGTTCAATTCTGCGAGTGTCTGTTCGTCGGCTTTATTCTCCCGGACTTTGTTCAGCAAGGAAAGGAAATAGGGGTCGTTCTGGCGGTAGACTTGTTTCAGTTCGATGGTGGCGTAGGTGGTTTCTTTCAAGGCGCGGCTTCCGAAGAAATAGGAGGTATCATAATAGTGACTCAGCATATTCCATTCCGTTTCTTTCACTACGGGGGCAAGCTGTTGCAGGTCACCAATCATCAGCAATTGTACGCTCCAAAGGGTTTGTATCGGTCCCGATACCGGCGGAGTACGGAGTCGATGGCATCCAGCAGATCTGCCCTCACCATACTTATTTCATCAATGATCAGCAGATCCATGCTTCGGATGATGTTAATTTTTTCTTTGCTGAACCGGAAATGTTTTTGTTCGGTATTGAACGTGGTATCGGGGATGAAAGGTGCAAATGGCAGTTGGAAAAAGGAGTGGATGGTAACGCCTCCCGCATTGATGGCAGCTATTCCGGTGGGGGCGACTATGACTGTGCGTTTGGGAGATTCTTTCTTCAGATTGTGTAGGAAGGTTGTTTTTCCGGTTCCTGCTTTTCCGGTGAGGAAGAGATGGGTGCCAGTATTCTCTATTATTTGCCAGGCACGCTGTAGTTCTGGGTTGTTCATTATTTCCTAATGTTAGTATATTATTGGATAAAGTTACTGCTTTTATTTAAGGCGGGGAAACTTTGGAGGAATATTTTCTTTGTTTGGTGGATTACTATCGTTGTTGGAGGCATAAAATTTGAGGTAGCTTTCATTTGCTTTTAAAAGTAAAAGTGTATATTTGTACCATTATTCTCCTTTTATTTAATACGGTTTGATAGGCAATGAGCATTGATTTGAATGCATTTAATAAATTCTTTATAGACTACCAGCAACGTTTTGTCCACTTTGCCTGTACTTATGTGCATGATGAAGCTGTTGCCGAAGATTTTGTTGTGGAATCAATGATGTACTATTGGGAGAACAAAGATCGTTTGTCTGCTGATACTAATATTCCGGCTTATGTCTTGACCACGATAAAGCATAAGTGTATTGACTATTTGCGCCATCAACAAGTTTATCAGGATGCTTCTGACGAAATAGCTCGAATCTATGCATGGGAATTGTCGGGCAGAATCATGACTTTGGAAGATTTCGAGCCCTATGAGGTTTTTACAAAGGAAATACAGGAGATTGTTGATAGGACACTGGATGCTTTGCCCGAACAGACTCGGAAAATCTTTGTGATGAGTCGTAATGAAAATAAATCCCATAAAGAAATAGCAGAACTATTGGATATTACAACTAAGGGAGTGGAATTTCATATATCGAAAGCTACCAGGACGTTACGTCTTGCATTGAAGGATTATCTGCCGGTATCCTTACTTTTTTTCTATTTGCATTAAAAAAAACAGTTTTTCACTAGGGAATGTTCTTTCCCATCCGCTATTACTATAAATACGTAAAACAAAAGTATTTATGGATAAGGATTTGTTATACCGTTTTTTGAAGGTCATGCTTCTTTAGAAGATATGAAAGTGGTTAAAGAATGGGCTGATGCTTCTGAGGAGAATGCCGGGCTGTTGCGTAGGGAACGCAAACTGTTTAATGCCATGATTCTTGCAGGTCATTCCCGACGGACTGATATACAGAGAATGAGGAACAGGAGGAACTATTTTATTAGGGAATTCCTGAAAATAGCTTCTGTAATAGTGATAACGGTGAGTGTGACGGCTGTATTATTTTCAATAGGTAAAGATAATGAAGATATGTATTTAGCGATGCAGACCATTACCGTGCCGGCCGGTCAGCGTGTGAACCTCGATTTGCCTGATGGTTCAAACGTTTGGCTGAATGCCGGAACTAAAATGCAATATCCTGTTTCTTTTATGACAGGCAAACGGGAGGTGATATTAGATGGAGAGGCTTACTTTGAGGTGGTTCATAATGAAAAGAGTCCGTTTGTGGTACATACAAGTACATTGGATGTAGAAGTATTGGGAACAAAATTTAATGTGGAAGCTTATTCAGCACGAAAAATATTCGAAACGTCTTTGATGGAAGGCAGAGTAAAGGTAAAATTACCTCACGATGAAAAGAATTCCGTCATCTTGGCACCCAATCAGAAAACGACTTTGATAGACGGCCGATTGGTGGTGAGTAAAATTGATGATTATAATGTATATCGTTGGAAAGAGGGGTTATATTGTTTTAGAAATAAACCTTTTGCTGATATTATAAAAGATTTGGAGAAATATTATGATCTGAGCATACAGATGGATAAAAAGGAAATAGCAAAGGTTGCATTAACTGGAAAATTCAGGATTTCTGATGGATTGGACTATGCGCTGCGTGTTCTGCAAAACGATGTAGCCTTTACTTATCAAAGAAATCGGGATAATGACGTCATTCATATAAAGTAAGAAATGTATTAACCTTCTAAAATGGAAAATCAGCCTATGAAGCAATCCTAATGAAAAACAACTAAAGAGCCGATGGGTGTTTGCACCACCCACCGACCCGACTAACACAATTATTTTTAATAAATCGTATTAATAACCATTTGCAAAGATATGAAAAACATTCCTTTGCCGGATCTTTATTATCTTGAAAATCCGGATTTAAAACAATTATTTAGAATTATGCGAATATCAATATTCTTATTGTTCTTCTGCCTGTTCAGCCTGATGGCCGAAAATAGTCACTCACAGAATGCGAGGGTAACTATCAATAGAAGCGATGCCCCGTTGGAATCTATATTGAATGAGATAGAGTCTCAAACGGACTATCTTTTTATATATAAGGAAGATGTGAACGTGAAGATGCGTAAAACCATACAGGTGAATGGTAAACCTGTGTCCGAGGTGCTGCCTATATTGCTGACCGGCTCTTCCATCGGTTATAAAATGGAGGGAAATCATATCATCCTTACTCGTGATGTTGCATTGGCAGCGCAGCAACAGGGGGTAACGGGAGTAGTGACCGATGTTTTGGGCGAACCGCTGATTGGTGTTACTGTGATGCTGAAAGGAGATATGCAAGGCACGGTGACAGATATAAACGGAAGATTCTCGCTGTCCGCTGAGCAAGGAGATGTAATAGTAGTAAGCTATTTAGGCTATGCTTCACAGGAGATAAGATTGAAGGATACAAAGTTACTTCGTATTATGATGAAAGAAGATGTGGAGCTGTTGGATGAAGTGGTAGTAATAGGTTATGGTTCCATTTCAAAGAAGGAACTGACTAGTGCAGTTTCCCACATATCAGGTAAGGATATGTTGCAGATTGGGAGTGGTAATCCTGCCATGCAGATTCAGGGAAAGGTTTCAGGTCTTGCAGTAGAGAATTCTACTCCTTCTGATCCTAATTCTTCACCCAGTATTCAGGTACGTGGAGTATCCTCGCGTTCAGCCGGATTGGGTCCGCTGATTGTAATTGACGGTATACCAGGCGGTAGTCTTGATAATTTGAATGAAAATGATATTGGATCTATTGATGTCTTGAAAGATGGGGCAGCTTCGGCCATTTATGGAACCCGTGGATCGAATGGGGTGATTGTAGTTACTACCAAAAAGGTACTATGGATGGAAAAATTCATACTTCGTATTCGGGATTTGTGAATATAACTACACCTGTCAGAGAGTTGAATGTATTGTCGGCTACAGATTTTAGAGAACAGAAACGGGGAGATGATTATGGCGCTGATACTGATTGGTTTGATGAACTGACTAAAGTGGCTGTATCTCATAGTCATACTTTGCAGGTTATGGGTGGTAATACTAAGACTAATTATAAAGCAACAGTGGATTATAAAAATACAGATGGTATAGACTTGCGTTCGGAAAGGCAGCAGGTAGGGGCCCGTTTGTCATTAAATCATACAGGAAAAAGTGACTTGTACAATGTCATTCTGAATGTGGCTCCGCGCACAGTGAAGTATCAGGATGCAGATTATGATACTTTTCGTTCTGCATTGTTGATAAATCCCACTATTCCAGTGATGGACCCGGAGCAACCGGGTAAATATACTCAGATAACTACTTATTCCACCAATAATCCGGTTGAAATCTTGAAGTTGGAGAAAAGTGGTGGTGAGCGTACTATCTTAAGTTGGGATGGTACGTTTAAGTTGAATTTGTTTCCGCTGTTGTGTAGAGATAAGAATCATTATTTAAGTACACAAATTACATTGGCTCAGCAGATTATAGAAACCGATTACAGTTGGTTTCGTCCTTCGATTTCTACCATAGAAGACAAAAGTGGATTTCAGGGAGAAGCTAGCCGTAAATATGACAAGAATAAACAAGAATCTTTGGAATGGTTGGTAAATTACGGTTATGACACTGGTAACCATCATGTAAAGTTTATGGGAGGATATTCTTATCAATACTTTGTAAATGACGGATTGAATGCTGAGAATAAGAACTTTGCTTCAGATTTGTTAGGACCTGACAACTTGGGTGCTGGAACTTACAATAGTGAAGTGGAGGGACGCTAGGTATGGGGTCTTACAGGAATGATTCCAAATTAATTGCTTTCTTTGGTCGTCTGAGTTATAATTTTAGAGATAAATATTTTGCTACATTTTCTCTTCGTCATGAAGGCTCTTCCAAATTTGGTGTTAGTAACAAATGGGGATCGTTTCCAGCTGTTTCTGCTGGTTGGAGAATCAGTGAGGAGGATTTTATAAAAAATATCCAATGGATTAGTGATTTGAAATTGAGAGGTGATTTCGGAGTGACAGGTAATCAGGAATTTGATAGTTATAAGTCATTGGCCCTGATGCAGGCGTATGATTTGATTTATTATAATGGAACATATATTAAGGGTTGGGGATTCAGTTCCAATGCTAATCCTAATTTGAAATGGGAAAAGGTAAAAATTGGAATGTAGGAATAGACTTCAGTCTGTTTAATTATCGTTTGAATGGTAGTGTAAATTATTATAGTCGGAAACAACAGGATCTATTGGGAGTTTATGATGTTGCATTGCCACCTAATGGTGCTTCGCAATCATTTGTTAATGTAGGTACAATGAAAAATACAGGTGTTGAAATCGAATTAGATTGGAATGCGGTAAAGAGCAAAAATTTTAATTATACAATTAGTTTTGTGGGCTCTACTTCAAATAATAAGTTTGTTTCATTCTCAAATCAGTTTTATGAAGGTCCTAAGTATTATTGGATGAGTAATTTTCCCTTGTACAGGAAATCCAGGGGTATTGCAACGTATTGAAGAAGGAGAACGCATTGGTAATTTTTACACATTCCAGTATGCGGGTTTGGATGATAACGGAGGTTGGTTGATTTACTCTAAAGATGGTGAAGTGATTCCTATAGATAAAGGTACGGATGAGGATAAACGGGTGGTAGGTAATGGATTGCCTAAGTTTACAATGTCTGTGACTCATACTTTCCGTTATAAAAATTTAGATTTGAATTTGTATTTCCGAGGTAATTTGGGTTATCAGATCTATGATGTCCATGATTTGTATTATGGCTTGCAGGATGCAGCTCCGAATACGAATGTGCTGGAGTCCGCTTACAAGGAAAATAGGAAAATTACTACAGGAAAAAATGTGCATAGCAGTTATTTTGTACATAATGGTGATTTTATGAAGTTGGATGTCGCTACATTGGGGTATACTTGGAATATAAATAATAAGTGGGTTGAAAAGGCACGTTTCTATATTACAGGACGTAATTTGTTCACTATTAGCGGATATCACAGAGGACTAGATAAGGATGCATATTGTGTAAATGGTATGGAACCCGGTCTACCTTACAGTAAGAATGGATATTATCCGTCTTCACGTCAATTCTTGTTTGGTATTCAACTTAACTTCTAAATTTATTACTTTATGAAAACGTTTAAATTAAAAAATATATTTCTGGGATTAGGAATGTTGGCATCAGTGGGATGTACGGATTTGTCGGAAACTACTTATGATATTGTACCTCAGGATGGATTCTATCAAACCAAGGAGAATGTTCTTCAGGCGTTTGTACGTCCTTTCGGACACGGATATTGGTTGTGTTGTAGGGCGATGTATTGGTTTGGCGAACTTTCTGCCGACCATTATATGACTGTGCAAAGAGAGGAACATTGGTATAATGGCGGTGAATATTTCCGTTATCATTATCCATACTTGGACTGTTGATGATTGGTATGTTTAATGC
>ENA-OQDD01000039-OQDD01000039.1-human-gut-metagenome-genome-assembly--contig:-NODE-39-length-46238-cov-3.738132_pt1 | contig 46238 bp, 63 predicted proteins | sample MGYA00242507_ERZ504598 | MGnify/ENA primary metagenome ERZ504598 (study PRJEB26092, sample SAMD00036318) | human gut metagenome | host: Homo sapiens | study: EMG produced TPA metagenomics assembly of...
GCTGTTTTCATCTTCGGAATAGCAATAGACGGAACATTAATATTTAGAAAAAGGAATTATCCAGACGTTTCAACTTGGGAAGATCCTAAGATAATAATTCACAGTAATAATTGGTAATAAATTCAATCTCTCAAAAATAGTTTATATAATGATTTGAAAATCAGATTGTTGAAAATTTCACGATTTTAATTAAGGAACAAACAAGAAACAAAATCGTTAATTAAAGGTATTTCCCAATTTTTTGTTTTCACTCTGTTTCTTTCTTTGCACTTGCTTATAATCGGGACTTCTTGAACAGCTTCCCACCAGATTTTTTTCGTCCGATGGTTGCATGTGAGCTTCCAAGAACCACTGCAGCCAAAAGAAAAAGCAAGTATTCTTTAGTTCATACAAAGATAAGGAAAAACTTATAGGCAGGCAAATTTGGCTGCCTAAATATAGTTTACTTTGATTTAGCATATATATAGGCTAATGGACTAAACTAAACCTTTTCCCGAACTTCGTAAAACACTCCGGTCCCATTGTACAGCCAAAAGAAAAAAACATTCCACGTCATATTTTTCTTTTCGCTGCAACCCCCTTTTTATAAACCATCAACCTTTTACACGAGATCTTCTCTTCCCTGTGTTCGCACATCCGCTTTCGGGCTGCCTGATATGAATTGTGTCGCAAAGGTACTTGTCATGTCTTTCTTGTATGCAAGGTCAAAGCCTAACGGTTCACGACAAAATCTCCACCTCCGTTCCGCACGGTAGTATTTAATCGTGAAACCTTGCATAAAGAGCCATGACACCTTTGAAGCGACATAATTAAATCAAGCCCGAAAGTAGCTGGATGCTACAAGAGGGAAAAAAGAAAACTTAAAATTCAAAGTTATGGCAAACTACGCAACAAACATTTTCCACGCAAGTACGGAAAACAACAAGACCTCAATAAGATAGAGGCATTTCTGGACGATAATTTCAACGGCTTTGTCAACCGGTATGGCGACACGGTAGATGCCGAATTTGATTCCCGCTGGGAATACCCGGAAAAAGCAATCAACGAATTAATAGCCTTATTGGCAGCCAAAGACAAAATCTATATCCGCATACTGACATACGAGTTAGAGGACGAATACGTGAGCTTTCGGATATTCTCGCAAGGTAAATGGAACATTAAGTTATCCTAAACCTAAACACAATTCACTATGTACGAATACGAAGAAGATAGCGATATTATCGGTTTGTCCTGCACGTTGCTCAATCCATATAAAGGTTACATGGAAGGCACAATCGTGGGCGACTATGGCAATACCATAGTTGTCCGCCTTGAAAGCGGCAAGGAAATTTCAGAATACCGTGATGAAGTGATTATCCATGATTAAACGATAGCAAACGTATGACACAGATAGCAACAAAATTCGTCAAATGGGACATTCCCGAACTGGCGACATTGCAGGACAGCAAGGTTTACAAATTGCGGGTACACCTGAACAACGGAGGCAAGTTAAACCGGGAAGAAAAGAACTGGATTACCCGTAACGTATGGGAAAGTATCTATTTCAAACGTGGAATTGCCTTGAGCGGTTATCACTTTGACTTTTCCGACATCCTCAAACGGTATTTCGTCAAACAGCACGGAAGTATTCACGAGTATTATGCGATTGACAAAACAGCGTTACGCTCGATACTGTACGGCAGAATAGAGGATATTGTAGAAGTAAGCGGTTAAAACAACAAGGATATGGGAGAATACAAATTTTATCAAGACCGTAAGGTTACAAGTTGGGAACGGGATTATTTCAGTGTGAAAGCGGACAGTTATGAAGAAGCCGAGGCAATCGTCCGCTCATGGAACTGTGAGGACGTGTCGAACATCATTGACAACCGTCTTTGCTATGAAGAGTGGCAAGCATTGACCGATACATCGGAATCTATGCTCCCCGAAGAAAACGACGGCAACCCGACAATAGAAATTTTCAATCAAGACGGAGAATCAATAATGACTAATGTACCCGAAACACCTCAATCAAACCAATAGAACCATGAACGTAACAATCGAACACGTCTTTTGCCGCTATAGCATGAAGCGGAAGAAATCTATTTCCGAATCATGAACACGATTCTTTTTGCAACTGACGAAACCGAACTTCGGGCAAGTATGGAACGCTTGAAGAACGAAACCACGCTCGACGACTATTTCATATTCGGATACGGAGCACACCATATCTGGATAAAGCAACGGCGACCGAGCGATAAAAACAGGATTTTCAAACATCGGATTATGGTAGCCCATTTCTGACAGGAACAGGCAAAAGACCTCCAATGCGCTTTGCGGGCTGAACCGGAACTACCAGCTTCAGCCCGTTCCTCTTTCTCGCAATAGACATGCTGGCACAATCCCCCTTTTATCCTCACGATCAATTTTTATACTGCCCCGGAATACCCGTTTATATTTCTCTTTTCGCTGCAAACCCTTTTTATCGCCCATCAACCTTTTACACGAGACCTTCTCTTCCCTGTGTTCGCACATCGCTTTCGGGCTGCCTGATATAAATTGTGTCGCAAAGGTACTTGTCATGCCGTTCTTGTATGCAAGGTCAAAGCCTGACGGTTCACGACAAAATCTCCACCCTCCGCTTCGCACGGGTAGTATTTAATCGTGAAACCTTGCATAAAGAGCTATGACACCTTTCGAGGCGACATAATTAAATCAGGCCCGAAAGTAGCAGGTGCTACAAGAGGGAAAAAGAAAACTCAAAATTTTATAGGTTATGACAAACGATGTAACAAATTCAAATGGAAGAGTAACGGTAGACGAAGTAATACACAGGGATTCGGTTTTCAGATACCAACTGTTAGACCGCTTACGGTCAGACTGCGAGTATTACCTCAATTACGGTAACAGACACCCCAAAACCTTATGGGCTGGCGACGAAAAATTGCAAATTGAGTTTATGATAAAACTGCATGATAGCTTCAAGGAGGGAGAAAAACCGGAGTGGCTTACGATGGATAAAATTTTGGAATACAGTAAGAGAATGATAGCTCAAGAAGAATAAAATTACTACTAAGGAACAGACTAAAAATGTGATATTATGGCATGGTTGGCAGTAAATAAAGACGGAACAGAATGGATTATGCCCGAAAAGCCCGTTCGGGGCCGGTGTGGGCATTGGGAGTATTTGGAAGAAGTGTACAATGTACCAATCGAGATAGAACTCCCCAAAGGGACTGTTTACAAACTTCTCGGCAAAGAACTGACATGGGATGACGAGCCGGTAGAATTACAGACCAAAACAGAAAAAAGGTAAATGTAGTACGGGCTGGAGTACCAGTTTCAGCCCGGTTACACCGGCTAAAATCTAAAACAGATACGCGGGTGCGATACCCTCTTTTATTTCCGAACAGACACTCATACCGTTTCCTTCGGAAATACCCCTTTATACATTTCGGCTGCGCCATATCCTTTTATATCGAACGGCCACTCATGCAAAGGCGGCTTCTCCGCTTTGTTTCAAGGCAGACTTCGGCCATTTTTCCTTTACCTCTTCTTTCCCTCATTTCTCTTGCCGGATAGAGACAGCGATATCGATACGTCGCACACGCCTTTTGCCGGATCTTCGTCCGATAGTATTTTCCACGATGCAGCGTATATGGTTGTTAAACGGTATATCGTTCTTGCCGCTTCAACCCCAAACAGCCGATACACTTTCTCGCCTGATGTTCTTCCCGCCCACCTGCCGGAACGGGAGCGGTCTTGTGTCGGTGGACGGACAGGTCTTTCATGTTTCCGAGTCCGCTGCGGATTGTTTCGCCTCGACTTTTTCGCGACCGCTTTCTATTTGAAGTCGCCATATCGTTTTTCGTTGCAAAGTTAGTATGCAGACGGGCGCGACCCGATGGTCTTGACCAATGGCGTATCGCACAAATCTTCCTTTATCGGGCTTGCGGTTTGGGGCTTCGCCTCCAAAATAAAGAGTATTTATGCGCTATCCTTGGTGCAGCCTTTACTGCACCTACTTTTATGCACCGTAAAACTGATTTATTAACTTCAAAAAGCAATCGCAATGAAAAAGATCGAGAACAATTTCGCAGTAACCGGATTCGTGGCAAAAGATGCCGAAGTCCGTCAGTTCACCACCACAAGTGTCGCACGTTTCCCGCTGGCAGTGGCCCGTCAGGAGAAGAACGGCGAAGATACCAAGCGTATATCCGCTTTCATGAACATTGAAGCGTGGCGCAAGAACGAGAATACCGGGTCGTTCGACCAGCTCACCAAGGGCACGCTGCTTACCGTGGAGGGCTATTTTAAACCCGAAGAATGGACCGACAAAGACGGCGTGCTGCACAACCGCATCGTGACGGTTGCAGTCAAATTTTATCCGGCTGTCGATAAAGAGGAGGAAGTTCCTGCGGAACCGGCAAAGAAACCGAAGAAGGGCAAGAAGTAATTCCTGCCTTTTTGAGACAAAGCGGCCCGAAGGCCGCTTTTGTTTTGCTCGTTACCGTTCCGGAACGTCTATACTTTTATACTCCTTCATACTCCACACGAAGAGTCCGCCGTCGTCCATTGATTTTCCCGTGCAAAGTTAAGGCGGTCGGGAACCGGCAAGGCGCGGCTTCATTTGAGGTTAACAACCATCAACTCGCAAGCTCGTCAATACTTGTTCAACACAAATGAAATCGTCCATAGGACTATCCGCTTCCTCCTTGCCTTGTTTCCCTTCTGTCCGCCTTGTGGTCCGCACGTAAAATCAAATCCCGCCGGACGAGGGAAACCCTCCGAAGGCAGGGATAAAAAACAAAAGTCAAACTTAAAATTCAAGACGTATGAAACAGATGATTTGGTCAAGCTATGACCTGTTGGACGAAACGGCAAAAGAATACTATCAAAATTCACAACGGGAAATATTGGACGATGACTGTTACGAGGTCAGCGATGAAGAATGGGCAGAAGAAGTATATCGCTGGCTGGACGACGAACGGAGCAACCTGAATAAAGAAGTGGACGGCATTATTGTCGTGTTCGGCAACTTGGGATTATGGAACGGCCGGAGACAAGGCTATCAAATATTGGGCAGCACCATTGCCGATATTTTGAAATCCCAGTGCGACGATGCAGAATGGTACGGCGACGGCTATAACATTCGCGGACGGATGGGCCATCATGACGGTACGAACTACACCTTGTATCGTATCGCCAAAGACCGTGATGAAGCGGAGCGTATCGCCGATAAGATTTACAACCGTGAAATCGACGAAGAAGGTTTCCGCCGGAGAACACGTTCCCTCTATCCGTATGTAGCCGCCGTGTACGGCTGGAAAACAAGGCAGCGCAAGCCGGACAAGGCCGCATAAAATGCTGTCCACAAAATACCGCAACGCATCCGCCAGAGATGGTTGCGGTATCCTTTATCGAATGGGCGAAACACAGAACCGTCTCCTTTTATAATCAGCTCCATTCCTTTTTATCACTACTCACGGAGCAATATCCGCCTTTTATACCGACCCCGGTCTTTCGTATATCTCCCGTCTTTTCTTCTTTCCATCACCGGTTTGGTTTTACCAGATGCAAAGGTAGGCCGTCGCACTTGATCCGGTGGCTTGAAGTGCATTTCTTGCAAAATTCTTCCTTACCGGGGTAAGAGTAATTTTCCAAGGAAAGCCACCGTATGAAGTTTTCCCGACAGCCGTGTACCGCATCCGTAAAACCCCAAAGCGGTTCAGGAAGAAAGAACCGACAAAAGGGAAAATAAGTATTAACAATTTCAAAAAACTAAGATTATGCCTAATCATGTGACAAACCGTTTAGAAATAAACGCAGACCGGGAAACAGTACAAAAAGTAATGAATTTCTTAAAAGGTAAAACCGATGATGACAATACGCCTTGTTACATCGACTTCAACAACATCATTCCTATGCCTGAAGAACTGTTGATAGAAAAAAGCAGCAGTGGAGATTTGGGTATGAAATACCTTGAAGCAATGCAGTTGAAGCCATTCTATTTTTTATTGGACGATGATGCTTTGAGAACCATTCAATGGATAGAAGGATTGGCGGAAAAGGACAGAAAAGAAGCGCTGCAACTTGGAGCATCGTATTTGGAAAATCGGAAAAAGTACGGTTATCCCACTTGGTACGAGTGGTCTACCGCCACATGGGGTACAAAATGGAATGCCTATCACCAAGACTTTGAAGAGCCGAACATACTTTGGTTCGATACGGCATGGAATGGAGTGCCACTGCTTATCCAAAAACTTTCCGAGATATTTCCGGATGTGGAATTCCATTACGCCTATGCGGACGAAGACTTAGGTTTCAATACGGGAAGAGGAACAGCCCGCAATGGAGAAATCAACATGACGATACCCGAAGGTAGAAGCAACGAAGCCTTTGAAATCATGTTTTTTGTGAAACCGGGAATGGACGAATATTTTGAACTGACGGACGAAGGTTACAAATGGGTTTCCTAAACATTCGGTACAGATAATGACCGGTGCAGGTTCGGGATACATTGACAATGGATGTGTCCTGAATCCTTTTGCCGGAATTCCCCCTTTATATCTTCATGGCTCTTTCCCTTTTATCGAAACGCGGTCCGTTCCCCTTTGTACCGTGACTATCCAGCCGGAAAGTAATCCTTTTATAACATTTTAGCTTCCCCCGTTTTATCCTCCTTACAGCCGTTTCCCAACACTCCATGCCGAAAGCCCGCTTATTTTTTCTGCAAAGTTCGATTGCCGCTTGTCTGTCCTGTCAAGAACCGCTTACGCTTGCTGTCGAAAAATCTTCCTCCCCGACTTTGTTGGAGAGTGTATTTTTCGCAGCCTTCTTGCCTGGACCGACCGTCAATCCTATAGGCAGAAAAATAATCAACCTTTCGGTACAGGATTGTACCAAAGGGAAAAACAAAAAATAGTTCAAACTTAAAATTTAGAGCGTATGACATTTAAAGAATTTATGCAAGAGAACGGTTATGAGTTACAAACAACCTTTTGGGAAGACTTCTCAATAGCGGACAGATTTGGGTTGGCGGCTGTTTTGGACACTTTCAACCGGGCTTTCAGGGAGTGGAAAGGGGACTATAAGTCTTGACGGAACTGACATTGGTACTTAACCATAAGATATGGCAATACTATGAAAACAGACCGGATATGGCGGTACTTTACAATACTCTTTGGGAACAAGCCGACCAATACGCCAAAGAGAATCTGAAAGGGAACGAGTTAAGCTATTACTGGGAGGTGACGGATTAAATATATAATACCCTCGCATGATATAAAGAAAAGAGGCAGTTCTCTAAAAGCCTCTTTTCTTTATAGGTTAACTTCTAATTCTTTTCCACCAGATAAACAAAAATACGCATTCTGGAGCTGGTGTAAGTATTCTATGCGGTGTCCGCTTACCGTATATTCATTAGCATGAGTGGTAATGTAATATACAGTTTGATCATCCCAGTCTTGTGTAATCTCCATTTCATCATTGTCAAATGTATAATCGTCAAGCTGATTAAAACCGCATTGCAAAACCAATTTTTCAGTAAGTAATATTGGCTGAATGTCTCCATTTGTTTTATACGGAGGTTCTCCCCATTTATAAACAACGGATATATTCTCTTTTCTCAACTTAGGATCATAATCCAATGCACAAACCAAAGATGGTTTACCTTTATAAGCAACGTAATTGCCAACTCTCAATTCTTTAATCATAACAATTCTGTATTATCTTTTAGACTAAAAACTTAATCCCTCTTAAATCGCTAATAGATACAAATCTACAAAATAAAATGAAACTTTTACACGTCCTTTATTTTCCCTCTTTTACGGCATTCAGGAATACTTTTGCCGGTTTGAAGGCGGGGATGGAATGAGCCGGAATCACAATAGTTGTGTTCTTTGATATGTTACGGGCCACCTTCTCTGCCCTTTGCTTGATAATGAAGCTACCGAAACCCCGCAGGAACACTTCGTTCCCGGCAATCATCGCATCTTTTACATTCTCCATGAATGCCTCGACCACGGTCATTACGACCTCTTTCTCTATTCCGGTCTGCTGTGCAATCCGGCTAACAATTTCTGCTTTTGTCATATATAAGAATTAAATAGCAATGTACAAAAATGCAACTTTTTTTGGATAAGTCAAATCTTTGGCCCACCTTTGCGGCGAAATAACGCAAAGGACATTTTATAATCCTCATCGGAGGGCTATGGAAGCCGGATAAGATGACTGGGTAAAACCATCGTCTTATCCGGCTTCCGTCGTTTTCTGCCGGAAGTAAACCATATAATATAAAATACAAAGACGTATGAAAGAAAAAGTGATTGATTTTGGGAATGAGAGAGTTTCCGTTCTGTTTAAGAAACTGTTTTTCCCCACTCTGTTGGGAATGTTGAGTATGTCGGCGGTAACGACTATCGACGGGATTTTCGTGGGACACGGCGTGGGCAGCGACGGGATTGCAGCTGTAAATATCTGCGTCCCTCTACTGATGTCACTCATGGGTGTTGGACTGATGATGGGGGCAGGTTGTTCCGTAATCGCTTCCATTTACTTGTCGAAAGGAAAAACCGTTTTGGCACGTGCGACCATCACCCAAGCCATGCTTTTCGTGACGCTCATATCCGTAACCGTCGGAGGATTCATTCTGGCGTTTCCCGAAGAAACCGCCCGTATGCTTGGCTCGTCGGAGCATTTGCTGCCGCTGGTTGTCGATTATCTGGTCTGGTTTTCCCCGTCTCTGCTGTTCGAGTTGTGGATTGCCGTCGCCTTGTTTGCCATGCGCCTGGACGGCGCTCCGAAACTCGCCATGTGGTGCAGCATCATAGCCGCAGCGGTGAATGTCGTTCTCGACTGGCTGTTCATCTTCCCGCTGGGCTGGGGAGTGATGGGGGCGGCATTTGCTACCTCCCTGAGTTGTTTGGCCGGGGCAGCGGTGGCGATGGGTTACTTGTTGTTCTATGCCCGTGACACTCGTTTGCATTCTCTTCGTCCGGGTAGAAAAAAGATTTTATTCTTCTTCCATGATATAGGAATGCAGTGTAAGATAGGATCATCCGCCTTGTTAGGCGAATTGACAATGGCGATATTGCTGTTCATCGGCAACCAGGTATTCATGCGCCATTTGGGAGATGACGGAGTAGGTGCTTTCGGAGTAAGCTGTTATTATCTCCCGTTCGTCTTCATGATAGGTAACGCCATTGCCCAATCTGCCCAGCCTATTATCAGTTACAATTTCGGCACAGGAAGCACGGAAAGAGTTCGTTCCGCCTTACGCGTTTCCGTGTTTGCGGCATTAGTTTGCGGAGTCATTTCTACTGCCGCCTTTATCCTGTTTCCTGAATTGCTTGTCGGACTATTCTTGCGCATTGACAATACTGCCGCACGCATAGCGATAGAAGGATTCCCTTATTATGGCACGGGGTTCATCTTCTTTATTTTGAACCTCTCCATTATCGGATATTATCAGAGCATGGAACAAGTAAAGCCGGCCATCACATTTGCTGTCTTGCGCGGACTTGTTTTTCTGGTTCCGTGCTTCATGGCATTACCTGCCATAATGGGAGTAAAAGGAATTTGGCTCGCCTTACCGTTGTCTGAAATTCTGACGACTTTAGTGATTGTCGTTACATTTTGGATATATTCCCGCAACGTGCCATAATTTGCAGGTAATTTTTTCGGATTTAGGTTCCATGTAAAATGCCGCTATCAAAAAAGTTTAAAGATTGGTAGCGGCATTCTGAGCAGTTATCCGGAATAAAAATTCCGCCAAATGCATGATGTATTAATAAACATTAATGGGTCGTAAGCAATAATTCGTTATCAAAACTGTACATTTGCATAGCATATTATATACATATAACAATAAATATATTATAATTTATGGATAAATACATCATTGGCGAGAACGCTGGTAAAGTTTGGCGTTTATTGAATAGTGACCATCTCCGTAAATGGGAATTTTCAGAGATAAAGAAAATTACAGGGATGGATGATGCCGAGTTGGGTAGTGCTATTGGCTGGTTGGCCCGTGAAGATAAGGTACAATTCGAACTTGAACATCATAACAGTAAGGACGAAAAGGCATACTTGTATCTTATGTTGAATGTATATATTTGACTCCTTCCTATAATGCTGAAAAAAGAAAGAAACCATGCTGATGAAAAACATGATTTCTTTTCTTTTCGTTTGGTATAGAACACAATGACGGGACACTTCCATCAATGAGAGACCGAGTTGGAGAAGACATTGATGACGACCACTCCGGCAATAATCAGGACCAGCCCGATGATGGCAGCCAGGTCGAGGTGCTGTTTGAAAACGAAAAAGCCGATAAGCGCGATAAGAATGATACCCACTCCCGACCAAATGGCGTAAGCTATGCCTACCGGAATGCTCTTCAGTACGACACTCAAGCAATAGAAAGCCGCCGCGTACCCCAGAACGGTCAATACGGACGGAACGAGTTTGGTAAACTGTTCGCTCTGTTTCAAGAAAGAAGTGGCTACAGTTTCAAAAACGATAGCCAAAAACAAGATAAGGTAAGTTTTCATTTATCTACATTCATCTTTTGATTTATACGAATCATATTCCGACTCCTGACACGAAAGAACCGGCAAGACAATGCCGCCGTTGCCTCATACGTGTTACTGGTCACGCCGGTAGTCGCTCTTGCTAAAACCGCCGAACACCGCTTTCAGAAGTTTACCCACTACCCAGAACACAACGATTATCAATATTACTTCCATACTACGTTTTTATTTAACCTGTATTAATAAATTAAACATCTGCTGTTTGTTACCAAGAGTGCGAATCCCTTTCAATCTTGTTTTCCGACAGTTAAACCGTTTATAAGCGGTAGTTGCCGCCGCCCTTTTCGTTTTACGGGTTATTCTTCCGCCGGACTGTCGTCCTTTTTCTTTTTCCGGGTTCCCAAGGGGCCGCTGAATTTCCCCCTGTTGAGTTTTACCCCATGCCTGTGGAGCACGCTGAATACCGAACTCCGACTGCTGTACCCGCTTACCGCCATGATGTCCTCGAATGAATGGCCGTTGACATACATGTCAACAATAGTATTTTCCTTGTCGGCCTTATCCATAGCCTTCATCGTTTTCTTCGGAATCTTCGCGTTCTGTTGCAGGTTCAAGACACGTGCGGACGAATATCGCAGTATCGCCACCTCTTCGGGAAGCGCCCCGAACATCTCCAGCACATCGGCAACCGTCGTTTCGGGAAACAGTTTACCCCGTGAGTCGATCCGGTCATGGATGGATATGATGCGTACCACCTTGATACGGCACAACTCAATGAAAGCCGACAGTTCGCGCGACCCTCGGAGGGCATTGCTGAATTTGGCCACCACTACCTCGTCACCCCTTTCGAGGCTCGCCACAAGCTGTTTCCATTTAGGCCGTAGCGCCTCGCTTTCGACCGGTTCCTCTATCACTTGTACACAGCCGTACTTCTGCATCCATTCTTTGTCAGCCTCGAACCCGTCGTAACGATCCGCCTTAAATATGTAACCTACTTTTGCCATCTCATTGTACACTTCTATGATAACAAGTACAAATATAACAGTTTTATTTTAAACTAAACCATACTTTGAACGGAAAATCGAATAAAGCACTTAAATCTCCCGTTTTTTTCACTTGTTTTCATTGAAAATCAAACTATTAAGTGTAATGTTAAAAATAGCTTATAAAACAAATTTCAACACTTGCCATCTTGAAAATAATACTTAGATTTGCGCTGTAAAATTCAAAATTGAACAATGAATAGTAGAAAATCATACTTAAAAATCATACTTCCCATTGCTGGACTTTCTGCCGCTTCGATTGCCGTTTTCACATTCCCGTCATGCGACAGTCCGAACGGCAAATCACTGGCGGAACCCCAAGACACGCCTGCCGGTCTGTACAGAGAGTACCTCTCCGAGATACGCAAGTCCCAAGAACTTTCCTTTGAAGAGCTGACTGTATGTATCGGGGAATGGCAAACCTTGAAAGATTCCGTGGCTGCAGCCATTCGGCAGGACACGGCCCGTCAGGCCCATTCCGGCACACGGGAAGAATGTCGTCTGTTACACGACTCCATTTGCTCGGAACTTTCCCGGTTGGCCCTGTCGAAACCGCGCACCTACAAGGAAGTGTTGAGCTTAAAAGAGCGGTTCTCTCCCTATGCCGGAGACGTGGAACTACACCGTTCCGCCGAGGAGATCCGCCCGTTTTTCGCAGCGCTGGATAAACGGCCTGCCTACCGTGGCAACAAGGAGCAAACGCTGTCGGCATATCGTAAGTTGCTTGCCGGAACCCTGAACAACGGCATACACGACAGTCGTGACCTCAAGAGATTCATCGAGAAAGAAGACGCCGTTTTTCGCGCTTTTCTGTCCGGTCTGCACGATTCCGGCAGTGCAAACATGGCCGACATTACCCGCGACACGGAGAAGTGCTGTTCCGAGGTGTTTCTCGCTGCCGGACGCAAAGAGATTACCTACAAGGAGGCCCTGATATACATGGCCCTGCGTGCCGACCGCCGACTGATACAGAACGTGCGTACCTGTCTCGACGACATACATCGGGGCGAAATCGCGACACCCGAACAGGCGCACGCCTACATCTGGATGATACTCCAGCCCTACGCTTCCTTGGACGGCCTCTGTATGACGCTTCTTTCCCCAGAGGATAAGAAAGCCCTCGACCGGATTGCGACCGAAACACCCGGCGCTTTCGAGACACTGCGTAAAATCCTGTCGTCAGAGAACAACCGGTTGGACGAGCTGCCCGGTATGCTCATGGAGATATTCATCGCCTCTTTGTAAAAGCCTATTCATAAAATAAACGATATATGATTATGTTACGACACTTTCTGGATGACTTCATGTCGTTCGTACCCCTGCAAATGCCGCAGCTTCTCAATGTGGCGACAATGGAGGAGCCGCAGTTTTACGGCGACTACGTTCTGCTCACGTTCCCGTTGCGGGACCCCTATGATTTGGAGGAGGTCATGGACATATTCGAGGACGACATGGAGCTGATCACGCTCTACCACCATGTGCCGGTCGGATTGGAAAAATCCGGTCATAGCACCTGTGCCTACTCCAATCCCGCTTTCGGACAAATGTTCAAGATGAACGCCCGGACAGACGCGGACGGTAAGGTAAACCGCGTCATCGCGACCGTTTACGATTCGTTGGAACTGATGTACGGCGACCTGTCTCTCGACTTGAAACTCCACACCGGAAACGGCAGCTTCAAGTACAAGAAGGAGCTGGAAGACGTGCTGTTGGATTTCATGTAAAACAGTTCCTATGCGAAACACGATATATCGCCAGATGATTTTCTGCATCGACACATACCGCACATGGATAGAGGTGGCCGATGACAACCTCTACAAGGAGCACGTCATTCCGAGGAACAACCGGACCGATTTCCTGGTTTCCCGCACGCTGGTACTGCGTGCTTGCAAACCGCATGGCACATACGACCGGGGCATGACGTGGACGATTCCGGAGCATGATCTGGACGCGGCACTGGCTACATACCGCAAGCAGAACGGCATATTCAAGTCCCGGATGAAGAAAGGCGCATCGTCCCTGACAGCTGAAGACACCGAGAACATTATCCGCTTGGCCACCCACGGGATTGTCCGCTTGGAACTCGTGGTACGGCCCGTTCACATACCTTCAAAACCCTATTACCTGTTATGACTTGGATTATATTACAGTTTGTGTTTCTTGCAATGCCTGTCGTCCTTCCGGCACTGTTGTACAGGAGCAGACGTTACTTCATGGCAAAATTCTACGATAAAATGATATGGAGCGAAAAGGCCCGCAGGTTGTACACCCATGTGCTGCTTATCGTATTGCTCCTCTTCCATTATGTCTATACGAGCGGACACCCCGGCGAGTTCGGTGTTGTGCCATCCACCATTGTGTGTGCCGCATGGGCCTCTTTCCGGCGGGCGGACCGATGGATGCGCTGTTTGCTCGACCGGCCGAAACGTTTCGTCTGGTTTGCGCTCTTGGCATTGGTCATCGGCTTCGTGCCGCATCTGTACACGATGTCCGTAACCATCGCCTTTATTCTTTTGGCTGCCCTGTTCTACCCGTCGGCAAGGGTCATGTCCGAAAGGACAGACATGCGCAAATTCCTCGAATGGCTGGAATATCCCGGAGCATTAGCCGACAGTTATCATAGTATCATCACGCAAGACTGCATGATAATGCGGATAATGGCAGTCCATACAATCCGCACGATATGAATCATCAAAAACAGAACGAAAATGAGAAATAGAAATGAAGCACCCGCCACCATACTGGCCAACACGGAAGTGTTCGACTATCTGAAAGAAAAAGTCGGCGAGCGGAAAACAAGAACAGAAGCCTACTGCGACCTGTTGGATAAATCGCTGGCAGGTTTCGTCTCCCCGTTTTTAAGGAAACAAGACTACGACCTCGGTCCCTGCCAGTGCCATGTGACCGTTTCCGACCTTGCATCCGAGTGGCATTGGCACCGCGCCACCGTCCGCTCGTTTCTGGACACGCTCGAAGCATTCGGGCAGTTGGAACGTATCCGGCTGGCGAAAAGCGTCATCATTACCATGCACCTGCGAATCGGCACGCCTGACATGCCGGACAGTGGGCAGAAAGAAACGGACTTTGCCACAAGAATACAAGGAATATTGTACGATTGGGTGATTGGCAAAGCAACTTCTTTCGATGTCGGCAAATCATGCGGACAAATCATGCGTCAGACCTTGGCGGAGATAACCGGACAGGACAGCCGGGCCTATCCGGACAACCATTCCGGCACGACATCCGTGCATACCCTCCGATCAGAAGAACAATTGCGTGAGACCGTTTTGGAGTGTATCGCCCATGCCGCCCTATGGCGGGTTCTGCGCAAGTCGAGATTCGACGACGGCTCACCGCTCGTGCAGTTCTTCCGGTCCGATCTCGGTGGGGAATGGGCGGCGTTCATCGAAGCTCGAAAGAGCTTGCAGAGCTTGTTATCGACGGAAAGCCGGATGGAACGGATTTCGGTATGGACGAAGAGACGGAACGCCTCGAATCGCTTCGTAAACCCTTTCTATCGCTTTTAGCGAAGGCGCAGGAAGAAAGTTGAACAGGGATTCGCAGACAAAGATTGTATAACCACGGGCAATTCTCCCCGGTTCAGGTTCAAATATCCTTCCAGTTATAGCAGCATCCGGGCTTGCCCGTCTGCCACTGAACAAAGGGAAGGGGGAGCCTAATACCCCGACCGACATTCGTCGGTGGGAAGGGTGTCCGTACAAGCAGCAAGCTGGGGACACGGGGGATTGTCCGAAATAACACGGAAGCAGTATGGCAAATGCAAAACAGGTTCTTGACGTTCAAGTGTCGAAAGGAATCACCGCCGCCCAAGGCAACGAACATCTGCGCAATCGCAGCAAAGAGGCAGAGAAGTACGCCATGAGTAAGGGCAACTACGATCCCACTCGCAAACATCTGAACTTCGAGATTGCGTCCGGAGGCAAGATACGCCCTATTGACACGAGCCGTAATATCCCGGAACGGATGGCGGACATATTGGGCCGTCGCGGAATAAAGGACCCCAACGAGGGACTGATCGAACCGAAATACCGCACGGTGGTAAACATCATCTTTGGAGGTTCGCGGGAGCGGATGCACGAACTCGCATTCGGTACGCAGAAGGTGGATTTTGAAAAAGGTGCGGACAATACCAGCATCAAAAGGAAGAGCGACATCGAACGTTGGGCAAAGGATGTCTATTCATTCGTTTGTGGCAGATACGGAGAGCAGAATGTTGCCGCCTTCATTGTACACCTCGACGAGTTGAATCCGCACGTGCATTGCACGCTTCTGCCAATCAAAGACGGGAAGTTTGCGTACAAGGAGATATTCGCCGGAAAGGACAAGTTCGAATATAGTGCGAGAATGAAACAGCTCCATACGGACTTTTTCGCCGAGGTCAACACGAAATGGGGAATGGCGAGAGGCCGGAGCGTCGCCGAGACCGGCGCACGGCACAGGACGACGGAAGAATACCGCCGTATGCTCTCGGAAGAGTGTACAACTATCGAGGAGAATATTGACCGCCACCAAAAAGTGCTTTCCGATCTTCATTCGGATATACGGCTGGCAGAGCGCAGGGTAAAGGGTCTCACTTCAATGGTGGAAAACCTGCGACGAGAGAAATCCGAAAAGGAGGCCCAACTGGCAGCACTCGAAAATGACATGAACTCCCGAAAAGACGATGCCTTGGCCATATCCGCCGAGAAAGAGAAACTCGAAAAAGAACTGGTCGCTATCCAAGGGAAACTGGCAGACAAACAGGAGAAGTTACAGACTGCCGACCGACAGCTTTCCGACCTCAAAGAGAATATGGATGCCATTCAGGAACGCACGGAACAGCTTAAGGAAGAAGCCTACGAATACACCCGTGATGTACATTCCAAAGTGGACAGCCTGCTCAAGGATGCCATGCTGGAAAACATGGTCGATGAGTGGCGGGAACTGTCGGCACGTATGAAGCCCTCCGAACGGCAACTGTTCGATGGCACCCTCGTGCGCTCCGTGGCAGAACAAGGCACGGAAGTCATGCACTGCGCACACTGTTGTTCCTCGGCATGGTCGATGATGCCACTACATTTGCCGAAACACGTGGCGGAGGTGGTGGCGGCAGTGACCTCAAATGGGGACGCGATGACGACGAGGACAACCGGGCATGGGCGCTCCGCTGCATGAGAATGGCGAGCCGCATGATGCGTCCGGCCATCGGCAAAAAGCCCAAACGATAAATGGCAAAGATTGCCTGAAAACTGAATAGATTACAATTAAAAAATTGGAATTATGACAAAGAATATCATCTTTATCTTTGCGGCGTTCTGTACGCTGCAAGCCCGTGCGGATGTACAACCCACGGAGAAGGATACTGTACGCTGCATGTTCCGTTACGATGACACTGAACTGCTGCAGCCGTTACAGCCCTCATATCTTGACGGAGTGGTCGTCCCGGCACGGGGAAACGGCAACTGGTTCGTCAGTATCGCCGGAGGCACGACGGCCTTTCTCGGCACCCCGCTTGGCTGCGAAGACCTGTTCGGGAGGTTGAAACCCTCGTATAGCCTTGCCATTGGCAAGTGGTTCACCCCGTGGGTAGGCGCACGCATAAATTATAGCGGCTTGCAGTTCAAGGACGGTACGCTGGCCGTGCAGGAATACCACCACCTCCATGCGGATCTGCTATGGAATGTGCTCGGCGGCAGTTATTCCCGTCAGGAACAGGTACGCTGGCATCTGGCTCCCTTTGCCGGTATCGGGCTGCTGCATCATGCGACCAACGGGCATAACCCGTTTGCAGTCTCTTATGGTATACAGGGGCAGTACCGGATTTCCAAAAGGGTAAGCGCCCTCGTGGAACTCTCCGGCGCAACCACTTTCCAAGATTTCGACGGGTATGGTAAGGAGAACCGTTTTGGTGACCACATGTTATCGCTTACCGCCGGATTTTCTTTTCATATCGGCAGGGTCGGTTGGAAACGCGCCATAGACCCAAGTCCTTATATCCGCCGCGATCAGTGGCTTGTCGAGCGCGTAAATGCTTTGTCGGAAGAGAACCGTCTTTATGCAGGGCAGCATGACAGAGACCGACGGACACTCGCTGAGCTGAAAAAGATTCTGGAAATCGAAGGATTGCTCGACAAGTACAGCCATCTTTTTGATGACGACGATGCATTCGACGGCAACCGTTATCCCAAAAACAATTACAGCGGTCTGAACTCGCTTCAAGCGAGACTTAAGAACCGGAAGTGGGACGGGAAATCTCCCTTGGATGGGAAGGGTACACAATCTGCCGACACAATTCCCCTTTGTGCGGGTCAAGACACACTCTGTATGCAATATTTGGCTCGTATGCAGAACGGAAAAGAGTGTATCGGCTCACCCGTGTATTTCTTCTTCCAACTCAATACGGCGCGTCTCACGGATACCTCCCAGACGCTTAATCTCGACGAGTTGGCAAGAGTAGCGAAGAAGTACGGGTTATCGGTAAGCGTCATTGGTGCAGCTGACAGTATGACCGGAACAGCATCCGTAAACAATGTCTTGAGTGCATCAAGAGCCGATTATATCGCTGAAGAATTAATCAAACGTGGGGTGTCGGGCGACAAGATAACCAAAACTCACCAAGGCGGCATTTCCGATTATGCGCCCAATGAGGCCAACCGCCATACAAAGGTTATGCTGCATCTCAAATAATACTTTTTGTTCATACGATATAAAAACATTTTTTTTCGTTTTATGGAGAGCCTGTCTGTGAAGATCGGCTCTCTTTTTAAACGGAAATCTGACTGTTTGATATTTTCTAATCGGTAACGAACATCGTAATTATTTATTATATACTATCTTTGCATTCAGTCTTTTACCGGTATAATTCATGAACATGCAAAACTCTTATCTGACCTCGAAGCCGCACTACGAGATTCTGGACGGACTGCGCGGTGTGGCGGCTGCTATGGTAGTGGCCTTTCATCTGCTGGAAGCGCATTCCGGCGGCAACCATCTGAACCAGATTATCAATCATGGCTATCTGGCAGTCGATTTCTTCTTCATGCTTTCGGGTTTCGTCATCGGCTACGCATACGATGACCGTTGGAACCGGATGAGCACGGGAACCTTCTTCAAGCGTCGTCTTATCCGGCTACAGCCTATGGTGATCATGGGGAGTATCGTGGGAGCCGCGCTCTTTTGGTTTCAGGATGCCCCCTGTTATCCGGCAATGGAGGGCGTGTCCGCCGGTGCGGTGCTGCTGGTCATGCTGCTGGGTTGTACGTTACTGCCTCTGCCGCTGAAGTGGGACGTCCGGGGATGGATGGAAATGCACCCGCTGAACGGGCCGGCATGGTCGCTTTACTACGAATACATCGGCAACATATTGTACGCCTTGTTCATCCGCAAGTTCAGCAAGACGGCATTGACTGTCCTCGTGGCGATAGCGGCGTGCTTCACGGTACACCGCTGCCTTACCGCACCTGCCGGCGACATCGTGGGCGGATGGGCTTTGAACTGGGAACAGCAGTACGTGGGACTGGTCCGGCTGATGTACCCTTCTTTGGCGGACTGCTCCTGTCCCGGCTTGGCTGGCTGATACGCACCCGCAAGAATGCTTTTGGGTGGTGCAGCCTGATGATAATCGCCGTGCTTTCCGCGCCCCGTATCGGTGGGGAGGACGGGTATTGGATGAACGGGCTTTACGAGGCTTTCTGCATCATCTGCATTTTCCCGGTTATCGTCTCGATGGGAGCGGGAGGCAGGATAACGGGCAAACGCTCCGCTGCCGTATGCAAGTTTCTGGGCGACATATCCTATCCCGTCTATATCACCCACTATCCGCTGGTCTATATTTATACGGCATGGGCGTTCAACCGTCAGGCGACACTTGCCGAAGGCCTTCCTTACATGCTGCTCACGTTCGTCGGGGCGTTCGCGCTTGCCTATGCCTGCCTGAAGTGCTATGATCTCCCGGTGCGCAAATGGCTCACGGAACGTTTCTTGAAGAAGAAATAAAAAGCGGTAAAGAAATCCTATATTTATTATCGTATTTCTGTCGGATGACAGATAAAGTTCCGACGCCGAAGGTGTTTTGCGGACGACACAATCAGATAACGCGAACCCAAATGTCTATTACTGTTTCGCTGATAGAAGAAAAGCCCCTTGATGCCTTTGCCATAGGTTTGAGGGGCTTTTGGGGAGGCTACAAACCTCTTTTTGTTGAATAGGTTCTTTTGATATTGTCACACCTTTTTCTATCCCGACCGACGTATAAAACGTGCGTGTGCATGTCGGTTGTACAGGCCAAAGACATACCGGGAGAATAAAAACAGCACTGCCCGCCTGTAGAGGGGTTTCCTACAGACGGGCAGTGAGTAAGACACGGAATTAAAGTTTGGCGGTTGTCACTGGATAGTTACGCCACTGGGCGGTACGTAGGCTGCACGGATGCGGAGAGGTCTATTGATGCGGGGTGCTTTACCGGTAGTGCCGTTATCATTCGTGTATATATCGTCCCAATCACTTTCTGCATAACCACCGTCTGGCAGGGCTTGGTGGCACGGGCATAGCTGGTGCTCTCTGGATAGATATACGCAGGCCATATTCCTGTTCTATCTTTTGCTGCCGCCGATGACCAGTAGAAATTGTTCTGGAACTCCGTGTATGTATTGTAATAAGAGGTAAGAATACTTTCCAGTTGGGAGATACCGGGCAGGAACCAACCGGAAGAATTGCTCATGCCCTGTACGGCTCCATTGGCATTGCGCTTGTTCTTGTTATAGCAATATTCCGCCGCTGAGCGGGGTTTTTCGTTCAGGTTCATTTCTGATTGTCCAGCTTGGGTAATAATGCGCCGGGTAGCTGCCGCCCCATGTTTGTTTCCTTCCGTCCATTCGTTATTTAGCGGACCTCCGATGTATTCACCATTACAACCCCATTCCAAACCGTCATAGATATAATCCCCTTCAAACTCGTTCAGGGGGTCGTAATGGGATATATATTCCTCATAGGCTTCCACGTAGATAGTGCCTTGAAGTCTGCCTTCATAATACCACTGTACCGGCAACAGACCGTGCTGTACGATTTCAATGGTACGGGTACGTGGCGTCTGCGTGTTGTTGTCGGTGTACGAGATGTTGACGGTGGCGGTGCGGTCTTTCGTGCTTAGGTTTTCGTCCAAGTAGAAATAGATGCGGTCACGGCTCCTGCTGATGGTGTATTCGGTGTTTTGGGCAAGGGTGTTGGTCACCAAGTCCGTGGTGAAGTATTTGCGTTTGCCGTTTCCCGCAGTCCATTTCTGTCCGGTCGCCAAATGGGTATCTGTACTCATGTCGGCAGAGAGTGTTCCATTCTCCATATTTTCGGCTGGCACACGTTCCATGCGTATCCAAGTGTGACTTTCCGGGTCGGCTATGCTGACTTTCATCTTTGGATTCTCATCTTCCTCGAAGAGGTACACGTCCAAAGGTGTGATACAGAAGTGGGCGTCGTGGTCACGCTCGCGCAGCATGGACAGGTAGAACGGGTTGTTCTGCTCGGTGATGTTGACGCGGGCATCGAAGGTGATGTGGTCCGGGTTGTTGCCCACATGGGTCAGTCCGCTGATGACGATGTTGTTGGCGTAGTGCCTGTTGCGTATCACCTTGAAGTCATTCACCGGGTTGCCTCCGAGATAGAAGGTATATTCGGCCTCGATGGTGGTGTTATCCTGATTTGCGGGCAGGGAGGGGTCGCCGTTATAGGTAGTGTAGTAGGCTCTCATCTTGAAATAGGTAGCCTTACTGTTTTCGCCTACAAGTCTCGGCTTCCACCGCTGCTTGTCAACATCGTCCTCTACTCCAGCCGGATACTGATAGTTTTCCGGATCTTCGTCCGGTTCAATCATGTTCTCGAACATGTAGAAGGTCAGGGAGGCGGCCCCGCCGTGGTTGTAAACGACGGCATCGCTCTGTATGTTTTCTACATTGCGGTATGGCTCATCGGTAGTCAGGCTGGTCTGGCCATCGGCAGGCTCGGTCAGGGGTACGGCGGTAGGCATGTTGTACACGCCCCATTCCGCAATGGAAAGGCGGGGCAGTTGTCCGCTCTCGTCCGAGTGGTCGGAATCGATACTGATGTTGATGTCGATGCGGGCCATCAGTGCCTTGAGCTGCATCGTGAGGCTTCCCTTCTCGGTGAGGTTCACGGTCGCGCTCTTGCCCGCCATCGGCATTCCCGTGCTGGGCAGGGTCGTGATGTCATCGCGGGTGTTAGGAGTATAATTGGCAGGATCGTACACGAACGCTTCGAGCAGCTCCTTGGGCTTTTTCCCGTCTTTGCTATATTGGGGGAAATTATCGGGATAACCGTCGCCGTTGGCATCAGTTACCACCTCCGGAGTCACGTTGGCCAAAGCGTAGATGGTAGTTTTTTTTGCGAGTGCCGGATCTTTAAACACGTCCGTAGGAATGCTGACATTGGTCGTATTCGCCGACGGAGCCATATACGGCGAGAATACTTTCGTGTTGCTCGATTCCAGATAGTCGCCGTTTTCGTCGAAGAAGAACAGGTAGAGCTGGTTGATGCGCTTCTCCTTGTCGTCCTTGGCGATGGCCGAGCGGGTGACGACTTGCTGCGGCAGCATGTTCTGGCAGACGGCCTCGATGGTGAATCCGTCGCCGGGCGGAACGGTACCGCCGCCAAAGTCCTCCTCCGTGGTGCAGGCTGCCGGCAAGAGCATGGAGGCCACCGGCAGGAAATAATAAAGTATCTTTTTCATCTTTATGCTGTTTTCGGTTGTTGTTTTATTGGATAGAGACGTCGCTGTCGCCCCCGTCTTCCCAGAACTCGTTATCGGCGGCAATAAAGTTCAGCGCGAAGGTTTCGCCCACGAAGTTGAGCTGCGCCGTATAGCGGACACCCGCACGGGGCTGGAACTGTGTCGGACGTTCGGCTGTAGCGGTCTTATCCGCCCCTTTGTAGGTATATTCGACGGAAACCTCCACGTCCTTGCCGAAATAAGTGCCGTCCGTGGCGTTGCTCAACAGAAGCAGGTGCTTGTCGCCTATCGGGCTGACGGAACTGTTGGGAGCTACTGCAAGCCCTGTCTCGTTGTTATATATCTCGTATGTGCCGGGATAGGTGCCGCTGTAGGTGTAGAATCCCTCTTCGTTGGTATTCTTGCTGAAATCGATGGTAATCGAGCGGGTGAAGTGGCCCGACAAGGTAACACGCTTGACGGTAACAGTTTCCTTCTTTTCATCTCCGTAATTGTAGTTGTTCACGGCGAAGCCAAGCCCGTCATGATGTGGCTGAAATTGAAGCCACGTTCCCCGTGGTACGCAGGTGGTTATAGACGACGGAAACCATCGCGTCGGGTGTCTGCATGTCGTTCAACGTGGTAGTCGCTACATCGCCCGTCTCGCCGAACGGCATGGTGAACGTCAGTTTCGGCACGCCCCGTGTGGTGGCGCTGGCGGGACTTTCCACTGTAAAACCGTCCTTCGGGTAATAGGCGAAAAAGGTGTACCGATAGCTGTCGGGGGAGGTCGCCGCCGGATTTTCCGTCGTGTTGTACCATTTTCGCGGGCCGCCACTGTTATTATAGTCATAAGTGCAGGCCGAGCCGTTGTAGGTGACGGCTTGATTGAAGAACACGTCGGGGAAGGCGTTGCCGCTCTTGTTACCCCAGTTCGCGCTGCCCGATGCCCAGTCCTTTTCGGTGTTACTGCCACGCTGATAAGGCACGCAGTAGCCCAGTACGCCGAACGTGCCGCCGGTGGGGAATGCGTCGTGGAACGTGCTCCGGGTGAGTTTCTCCACGGTAATGACCGGGGCGGCAAAGTGGATGGCGTCGGGACTGTCGGCTTCGGGCTGCGCCCATTCCTCCTGCTGGCAGGCGGAGCAGAGAAGCAGGAGAGCCGGAAGTATGTATCGTTGCTTCATTTGGATGTTCATTTTATCGTCAAGTTACAGATAGCTTATAATTGGGTTATTGGGTCACGTCGATGGTTACGTTCCCGCCTATGGCGTCGCTCCATGCGTTGACCGTGGGCGGGTCGAACACGATATAGCCTCCGCCGGTGAGGGTGAACGAGTAACGGTAATGGTTCGCCGCCTCCCACATGCTCACGGTGGTGGCAGGCAAGGTGTAGGAAGCGGTCTTTCCCCTCTCGGCATCGGTATCGTAGGTGACAGTCAGTTTCACCCCGTCCGTGAGCGATTGCGGAATGAGTAGCAGGTCGCCCGACACGTCCGCATTTCCGGCTGGAGTTACGGAAGTCTCTTTCTCCACGCTGACGGTTCCCTCTGCCGTGTTGCTCCACAGGGGTTCCTTGCCGCTGTCGTAATCTCCCTTGACATCCAGCCCCTCAAGGGAGATGGAATGTACCGTGGCGTTGCCACCCTCACTGCGTGCCGCAAAGGTGATGCGTGCCAGCAAATGTTGGAATTTGAGGGCTACCGGACCGGGAGGCTCTGTCTGGCCTGCCATGACGGAGATACCCGTCTTTTTCGCCGTCATCAGGTCGTGTCCTTTCGTGGCGTCGAAGCCCTTGACGGTAAATGTGCCGTCCGTGCAGGTGGCGGAGGACACGGCATCGCCCAGCGTTTCCACAGACGGATAAAGGGCGTAGAAGTCGTAGGTATTACCGGGGAGCCAGTATCTCGTGCCCTCGTAACCCCACATGCCGGAAACGTATGTCACTTTTTCGGCGTTAAACACGCTCGTGGCCGTACCGCCCGTTCCGTCGGTGTAGTTCCCCCATACGCTGAACGAGTTTCCATCGGTCAACATTCCGTCCGCGTCGTCGATGGCGGCCCGTGTCACGGCGGGACCGGCAAAACGGATCGCCCCGCTGTTGCCGCTTGTTTCCATGTCCGGGCCCGTGCTTTCCGTACAGGCTCCCAGCAGGCAGGCGACAGCCGGTATGAACAAGGTTTTGAATAGGTTGTTATTCATAATCATACATTGTTTCTTTATATCCGGTTATTTCTGACGCTACCGGTAGCGTAAATAAGGAGCAACACTCCCGTTAGTGGCTATGAGGGGACATTCAACCCCTCATAGCCTGATGTGATGTCTTTTCGGCTATTGATGCAAGCGATTACTCTCCGGCGTTTTCCGGGGTTACATCACTATTTGATGCGTCAGCCCATTCATCTACATCAATAACTTTGAACTCAATTACCTGCTCCTTCAACTCCGGATCAATCGTGCTACCGTTGATTTCTACTGTATAGTTATATTTGAAACCTTCAGTCCATTGGTTCTGTACTGTGCCGCTAACATCGCCTTTATATGCCAATTTTCCTTTGAACTGATTTTCACTTAATTGTTTATTTGCTGCATCATAGAAAGTTGCGGTAAAGGTTACTTCCAGATTTTCGTTGCTTTGTGGAATGACAAAGCAGGTCGTAGTGTGGGTAGCGTCCTTAAATTCTTCGGCAATATCCCCTAATGCTCCGAAATCATAGTCCTCTGTTGAAACACTTTGAGTAGTCCAATTGATATCTGGTTTCCCGCTTTCGGCATAAGTCGCTGTAACATTAGTTGTTTTTACTGCATTCACCTTGATGTCGGAGATTTTCATGGTGTAGTCATAAGCGTCCGTGTTCTTGAACGTGAACTTCACCTGCGACAACATATGGTAGAAAGATAAGTTTACCGGACCATTATTAGCTTCTTTTGCAGTCACCTCTTGGGGTATAGCCACAATCAAATCTTTCGTATTGTCTACCGAGTAATTTGGGAATGTCAACACTCGAGAGGTTGCATTAAACTCTGCATTCTCAATTTTATTACCACCATTGGAGTAAGCGCCAAAACGGTACTTCTTGCCATTTATCCAATAAGCAGTCTGTGTGGGATTCCAAACCGTCCCCTCCGCTCCTACAGTGCCTCCGTCTACCTGAACATTGGTATATACGGAAGTCCATGAATCATCATAGTTTCCGAATACGAAGAACTTCTGAAGATTCTGCTCCGTTGTTTCAGTCACACTACTTCTCGTTGAATGGTTCACGAAAGTTCCGAACTGGATCGCCCGGCTCTGCGGCATATCCACAACTTCTTCGTTCGTACAGCTTGCCAGTGCTGCTACAGCCACTCCAAGCACAAAAAAACTTTTCTTCATAAGATGTAAAAAATTAAATTAAAAATTTGGTTATTTAGTACCTGTTGTTTTATTCGTTTCAGTCAATGGGCAGCGGTATGTCCACCCATTCTCCCCAGCCGTCCACATCTACGTCAAAGCTGCCTCCGCCTTCCAGCCCCTCGTCGTTGGAAATCGACAGCCCGCTCACGACGATAACGCCACCCCGTGGTTGTCCTTTCACTTGGTCTGTGACATCGAACTCGAAGGTCTTGAACTTGCCGTTCACCATTCTCACCTCCAAGTTCAGGCTGTACCTTCGCCCGTCCGTACCGTTTCGTCCGTAATGTTCACCCGGATAGTCGGGTACGCCGAACGACTGTACCAGCGCTTCCGCTCCGTAATCTTCCAGCGTACAGTCGAACATTACCGTGCTGCGGTTTCTCCGGTATGCCCATCGTTCAGATAGACCGTTTCGGCCATGCCTGCCAAGGCTCCGCGTGCCAAGGCCACGTATTGTTGTCCGCTTTCGAACTCGTAACGTATCATATAGGTGTAAACCAATGGACGCAAGGTAACCGGCAGCTCCGTCGGGGCAAGTGTTTTTTCTGCCGTGTATTCTTCCATGTATGCCCCGTAAAGCATGTCGGGCTGGTTCACGGTACGTTCCCCCGCGTGCAATTCATGGAAAGAACTCCGGGTCACGCCGCGTGTGGTGGCTGTGGCGGATTCCGAAGCGGCCACGCCATCGAACACGATATATTCCGTATCATTGTTGTAGAACAACAGTTCGTGCGTGCCTTCCGGCATGGCGATCCGTCCTCCTTCATCGGGCAGATTGCTCTCTATACGCTGTCCGTCGCTGGTATAGACTTGGACACGTATTCCGTCGGCCGGAGCAGGACACAAATCTTCATAGTCGTACTTCCAGTCCTCTTCCCACAATTTTTCCCAGTCATAGGCGTAAGTACGTTCCCATTCCTGTTCCCAGTCGGAAGAGAGATTCACCTTCACGGAAAGACCATGCTCGTCGTGGTCGTAACACAGGTCTTTCCGGCAGCTCGTGGAAAGGAATGTCAATCCTGCAAACGTAAGCCCCATGAGGGTATATCGTAGCGTTGCTTTCATCGTGCGCCTCCTTTCTTTTTATCGGTATCCCACAACCGCCACACAAGGGCAAACTTCAGTTTCAACGGACCGAAGTAATTCATTCGGTTTGTCTGCTGGTACACGTAGTGCCCGTCGATGAAGATATTCTTCGTACTTGCTGTGCATGTACCCCAGACCGATACCGGCTTCCAGCGAGAGCCGCCGTCCGATGGGGAACATGTAGCCGTAGCTGACACCCACCATTTCGGCCTCGCCCTGATAGCCCTCTTTGCCGTTTTCAAGGTCGTACCACGTGAAGCCGCCGAACACGCCGAGGTAGTGGCCGTGCCACGGGCTGCCTTGCTTCTGTCCGAACCACCAGCGTCCCTCCGGGCTGATTGTAGCTACTTGGTAACATTTGTGCTTGCCGTCATTATTCCACCATGCCATGTCGCCTTCGAGGTTCACCGTCCAACGGTCGGCGATACGGTACTCCACTTCGAGCGAAGGCATCAGTATCGCATCGTAGAGCAGGTTGGTCTTAACGGCCAACCGCTGTACTGTCGGTCTATGCGGTTGCACGGTCGCTTCCTTCCGCACCGTTGCCGGCTCGGAGGCCGGTTCCGCCACGCTATCGGGTTGCAGGGCCGGTTCCGGCTCTTTCACTTTCGTCTCTTTTTGGGAAATGACTTTTACGGGCGGTTCGGGTTTCCGGTAGCAGGCCACCGAGAGGCTGGAGCGCAGTTCGGGAAAGAAATTCTCCAGCATGTAGGTGTACGGCATACCGCCCCGCAGGTCCATGAGCTGTTTCTTGCGTCCGTCCACTACGCGACCTGCCTTGTCGAACACCCATACGGGCGTATGGTCAAGGATATGCAGCACCTCTTCCTTGTATAATATGTCCGAGGCGGCGACCATTTGGCGCAGCATGTCCCACGCAATACCTTCTCCATGTATGCAGATCAAACTGTCGGGGATTCCGGCGTGGCGCACGAGATAGGATTTCAGGGAGTCGGCCCTGCGCTCTGACAGCACCCCGTTGAGACGGTTCACACCTTCGGGCGATGCCCACGAGCGTATCACGACGCTTTCAAGGCGGTCCGCACCGTGTTCTTCACGCAGGGTGCGGATAAAACGCTCCAGTTCCGCGCGGTTGTCCCGGAAGAGCATGTCCACTTCCCTGTGGCCCTGCCGGTAATGGATACGGGCCGAGTCCAACTCTTGCGCATGAACATACCCGCCGCAGAATAAAAGAAATAATAACAGTATTCGTTTCATTGTCATAATTCTGTCTATGCCAATTTATTTATATCAGCTATTTATTCAATCTCTGTACGTTTGTCCGTGCCGTGCTTCTTTCTTTAGAGGTAAAAAAGCACCGAACCAACAAATAATCAGCCGGATAACTGTCAGTTATGCCGATTTATTTGTTGGTTTAATCGTTCGTTAAAAAGACTATCGGAAAAAAGGTCGTATTATTCGGACACTCCGGAAATTTGTCCTACTCAAAGAACTGAAACGCAATTTTTTGCAGATTTTTTTTGTGGATAATTCGTGTTTTTGTAATTTTGTGGCTGAAAACGAACGATTTAACCAACGTAAAATCATACCCTCCGTTTTTGCAACTCCCCTTTCCGTCTTATCTCTTTCTCTTTCATGGCCTTATCTATTTCCTTATAGCGGCTACGGAATTTCATGAATGTATCCCGCGAAATGTCGAAACGCCTGCATATATCGGCAATCGTACAGTTCCGCTTCAACATGCCAACGATGACCTTTCGGTTTTCGATCAGCACGTTCATTTTCGTGTAGCTGCCTTTTTTCCGACCAAGGACGACACCCTCGGCTTTCCGGAGGGCGAGAGCCTCCTTCGTGCGCATCGAAATCAGGTTGCGTTCAATTTCCGCTACCAGACCGAACGCGAAACAAAGTACCTTGCTGTTGATGGAGTTGTCGAACGAATACCCCTCCTTGGTTGTGTAAAGGTTGATTCCCTTCTCCAGACACTTGCCCATGATGGCCATGAGTCGTCAGCGTGCGGCTTAGCCGCGAAACTTCCGTGACAATCAGCGTGTCGCCCCGTTTCATGCGCCGTATCAGTCCCCCTAATTTGCGGTCGCACCCCTTCTTCTTGCCGCTGGCGACCTCCGTCACCCACTGGCTGACGGAAAGATTTCTACTGTCGGCGAAACGCCGGATCTCGTCTTGTTGGTTAGCCGGGTTCTGTTTGCCCGTGCTGACCCTTAAATAACCTATTATCATAATCCTTAATTATTTTACGGGAGCGACATTGCCCCCGTCCGGTATAAATAAGGCATGATGGTTCGAAATGAAAGGATTCTGTACATAATTGTATGCGTAACATTTTATTCTTCAACTATTTTAATGTCTTTTCGGAATCTCGTCGGGAAAAACTGGCACGTATGTTTTCTCCGGACAGGCCGTAAGCTCGTGAAAAACATAAACCGTTACGGAGGAAATGCCTCATTCGTGGAACTGCATGAAGTCGGTGCCTATGACAACAGCCATTCTCTGATGCCGGATTTGAAGGGGCAACGAATGGACCGGATGCCCCAAATGGTTGGACGAGCAATGCTGAAATCGAATGATATGCCGAAAAATAAAGAAAAATGCGGTCTTCTCGACAGTAAGCAAGAAGCCGCATTTGTAATAAGTACCCCGATTTCTGTAAGAACGCTTTGTCCGGAAGTTGTCCGTTGAATAGGTTGTGCTTATTTCAATGATTTGCGTAGCAACGGAAGGCGTTTCAGTATATGGCCGATAGAAAGGACAGTTGTAACGATTCCTGCCCAAAAATGACATTGCCCGACCGGGGAACCTGCTCCTTCTATGCCTAACAGGGCAAATCCGGTCAGAACCACGGACAGGAACAGGACCGACAGTACCGCCGTGACCTTGCTTTTCCGGCCTATTCCGTTCTTGGCAGTTCCCTTGTACCAGCCCAATGCGTCGCTATATGAAATATGGAGGCCATGAGGAACAGCAGGCTCGTCAGGACATGGAAAACTGCCCAATTATGCCATACCTCGTGATTGCCTTCATAGTCGGCCACATGCAATTCGATTCCGGAGTATGCGGACAGGACAAACACGGGAATCAGGCTCCAGTCTATTATAAAAATCTTTTTCATCTGTCTTTCGGTTTTAATAGATGCGGCAAAGTTCGCATCTTCGACTGGAACCGGACGATAACAAATGTAAAGAAATGAACTATCGCCTGTTTCTGATCCTCGACAGGGAAACAGAAGTAATCCCCAAATAGGAGGCAATATAATGCTGGGGAATCCGCTGTATGATAGAGGGGTGTTCTTTCAGCAGTTCTTCATACCGTTGTTGGGGGGTGTTCTTTATGCGGGAAAGGAAGAGCCGCTGATAAACATGGAAGCGTTCGATGATTTTTTCCTCATATATCTGCCGTAGCGCGGGCTTCTGTCCGAGGTTTCTGAAAAAATCTTCCCGCTTCATAACCGACAGTTCTGCCGGCTCTATGCTTTCCAGGGAAAAAAGGCTCGGTGTCCGTTGATACAGGCTGTCGAATGACGCGACGAAATCCCCTTCGAAAAAGAACTGGAAAGTGATGTCCCGTCCTTCGTTGTTGAAAAACAGGCGCAGGCAACCTTTCCGGATCAGGTACATTCTGTCGGCTACCTTGCCTTCTTCCAACAATATCGTTTTAGGAGGAACGGATAATTCGGTTATCTCCGGAAGCGATAGAAAATAGGCGTTTTTATCAGAGTTCATTGTCATTTCATCTTTATTCGTCATGGTTTGATAGTGTATTGTTCATCACGTACTCGGCACAAATTCTGATAGAGACTCATCTACTTTAATAACTTGCGTTCGCTGCCGCCAGTTCCCAATATTCTCATCTGTTGAATGGCTATCTGATTGAGTTTAATCAACCGCTCACCCTGCGGAATACCTTGGTCTATAAATACTGCATTGAGGTTTTCCATATTTGAGAGGCAAATAAGCTCATTGATTGTGGCATAGTCCCGGATATTCCCTTTCAGTTCGGGGTGTTGCTCACGCCACATCTTGGCGGTCATACCGAACATCGCCACATTCAGCATATCGGCTTCATCGGCATAGATAATACTGGCTTGTTTGGCGGTTACCTCTGCGGGATAAGGTTCTGTTTTATGGCATCGGTATGTATGCGGTAGTTGATTTTCGACAGTTCCCGTTTGGCTGACCAACCGAGTTGCTGTTGTTCCTCGGTCTTTAATCGTTGGAACTCCTTTATAATATACAGTTCAAATTCAACGGAAATCCAGCTTGCAAACTTAAATGCTATATCCTTGTGAGCGTAAGTGCCGCCGTAGCGTCCCGATTTGGAGAGTATGCCTATTGCGTTTGTCGTACTTATCCATTTTGTCGGTGATAAGGTAAAGGCGTTCAGCCCGGCTTCCTTTTTAAACCCCTCGAATTCGAGGGTTTAAAACTCGGGTTGTACAAACTCTCCCAAATACCCAGATATTCTATTGTATTCCGGTTACGCAGCCAGTTCCCGATAACCGCAGTCGGGTCATCGCTTTTGTATCTTGCTATGTCTGTCAGGCTGATATAATCATTCTCGTTGACTGATATAATTGTGACACTTGTGTCTTTTACTGTAATCTTTGCCATTTTATATTTGATTCTTTGGGTTTTATGTACAAAAGTAATTATAATCTATGAGACTTTCTCCTTTTCAATGAACAATATGACTTTTCCTTTCGGATATAGACAAGGATATAGACAAGGTATTTCGCTACCTCCGGTAATACCTGCTTTTCCCTTATTTCAATCATGTAAAATCACCATAAATAGGTATTGTCCAGTAAATTCAAACCCCGTACTTTTGCAAAAATATAAACGGAAACATCGTTCATTATTTATGCAGGTACTCAAAGAAGACATACGCGGCCGCATATTGGCAGTCGCCGAACAGCGATTCGGGCAGCAGGGGTATTCCAAGACCTCCATGCGCGAGATTGCCGGAGCCGTCGGTGTCGGTGTGGGGAACATATATAATTATTTCCGGAACAAGGACGAATTGTTCTGTGAAGTGGTCCGTCCCGTCCTGCACGCTATGGAAGCCATGTTGCAGGAGCATCACGCATACGCGGCGAGGACGTGATGACGATGCGTTCCGAAAAATACCTGAAAGCCTGTATCGACGAATACGTTTCGCTCATCGAAACGCATCGCAGCCTGCTGGAGATCCTGTTGTTCCGTGCCCAAGGCTCTTCGCTGGAACATTTTCGCGAAAGCTACACCGACCGTTCGACCGGGCTGGTCAAGGCATGGTTCGCCGCCATGAAGAAGAAGTACCCGAATATAAATACGGCTGTGTCCGATTTTATCATTCACCTGCATACGGTGTGGATGTTCACGCTGTTCGAGGAGCTGTTGATGCACGCGGTGCCCAAACAGGAAATGGAATCCATTCTGCATGACTATATTCTGTTTGAAATTCAAGGTTGGAGGGCCATTATCAAGGTATGACAGATAGAAAAGACACATACGGACAAGCTGCCGTAACGGGGCAGCGGGAAAAGAGGAAATCTTCACAAAGGTTTCCTCTTTTTTATTCGTGAACAAATCTGAATATCGTTCATTAATAAATATCATAACAAATGAAACAGAGACATAAATTCGAGAGCATTGTCGCCGAGACATTGCTCATTCCGCTCTATTACAGGGCGAAAGAGAGCCGCCGAAAGAACCCGATTCTGAACGACAAGGTTGCGGAGGGCTGGTGGACAGTCTGGAATACGACTACTCCCGTTTCGACGGGGCGAAGTTGAGCGAGGTCGGCTGCGTCGTGCGCGGGTGGTTTTTCGACCGTGCCGTGCGCCGCTTCATAGGGAAGCACGCCGATGCGGTGGTGGTGAATGTGGGCTGTGGTCTGGACACCCGTTTCCAGCGTATCGGCGACGGGAAGGCCGTATTCTACGACATGGACCTGCCGGAAGTCATCGCGCTGCGCCGCGAGCTGATTCCGGAGCAGCCGGGCAACCCCTACATTGCGGCCTCCCTGCTGGATGCCGGCTGGCTGGACGACCTGCGTCGCCGGCATCCCGATGCGCATTTCATCTTCGTGGTCGAAGGCGTGCTGATGTATTTCTATGAAAAGCAGGTAAAAACATTTCTGCACCATGTGGCCGAGCGTTTCGGGGGCGGCGAACTGTGGTTCGACGTCTGCGGTACGATGATGAGCCGTCACGGAGTGAAACCCGATTCGCTCCGTGAACACGAGGCGCAAATCCGCTCCGGTCTGAGCGACGGGCGTCTGGTAGAACAATGGGAACCCCGCCTACGCCTTTTGGAACAGGCCAATTACATGAAGTTTTTCCGTCCGCGCTGGGGCTTCTTCTTCGGGCAAATATTGGGACGGATGACGCGGCTGTGCTACAAGTTCAGTTCGATGTTGGGATATGAAATCGTATCGAATTCCCGTGACACGGCGGCAATTCTCCATGAAAGATGAAAGAGACGACGATTGAACCTTATCTCCCAATGTTGGAACGGTTCGAAGAATTTTTCAGGGAAGAACTGGCATCCCGTTTGTCGGTCGAATCCGTTGATTCCGTGATGGAAGCGGCTGTCGAGAATTTTCATCGTATCTCCGCAATCATTCCGGATGTCCCGCCGACATCACCATGGGTGAAAAACATTATCGGTATAGCCTATGAGATCGGTCTGTGGCAAGAACTGTCGGCCAGAGGATGGAGTCCGGCAGAACTTTCCATTGTTACGCAGAAAGCATTGAAAAAGCTCACGTTGTCGAGTATCCCTTCTGAAAAAATTTCGGAAATACGCGAAATGTTGTGTTCGCCCGACTATGTGCGTCGCATCGCTTCCGCTTCGCATGTTTCCACAGAGGACGATTGGCTGTTCGATTGCGTGTTGCCGAATGCGGACGATACGTTCGATGTCGGTATGGACATTGCCCGGTGCCCGGTCGCCGAACTCTGTTCCCGTATTGGCGTCGAGTGCTTTTTCCCTATTTCTGCGTGAATGATTATATCACACACGATGTACTCGGTATCCGGCTGACACGGACCCGCACATTGGCACACGGTGCTTCGTGCTGCGATTTCCGGCTGACAAAAGAGCGGGGAGCGGCTGACGGGGCTGTTGTAATCCGGCCGAAGATTTACAGGAATTTACCAACAACGGATAGAGAGAATCGGATAAAATTCAATATATGGAAACAAAAGAAAAGAAGAAAGAAGGTCTGTCCCGCCTGTTCGAGATCGCGGGGCAGAAGAAAGGGCTGCTTTTTCTGGCGGGTCTGCTGTCGGCAGGCAGCGCCGTGTGTATGCTCGTACCCTATTGGGCGGTGTACGAGGTGTTGAAAGAGCTGCTGACGCACGGTACAAGCCCGGCTTCGGTGGACGAAGCGGCATGATTCGTTGGGGCTGGATCGCCTTCTGCGGGCTTATCGGCGGACTGGTGCTGCTGTACGCCGCCCTGATGTCCTCGCACGTGGCTGCATTCCGCATTCTGTACGGATTGCGTGTCCGGCTGTCCGAGCATATCGGCAAGCTGTCGCTGGGTTATCTCAACAACACCTCTACCGGAGCCATCAAGAAGACGATGGAGCAGAACATCGAGAAAATCGAGGGATTCATCGCCCACACGATTCCCGATTTGGTGAACGTAGTGGCGACGGTCGTGGTGATGCTCGTCATCTTTTTCTCGCTGGATACATGGCTGACGGCGGTCTGTCTGGCCGTGGTGCTGTTGAGCTTCGCCCTGCAATTCTCCAATTTCATGGGGAAGAAGGCACGGGAGTTCATGAGTATTTACTATGATGCGCAGGAAAGATGAGCGCCTCCGCCGTGCAGTACGTCAGGGGAATGCCCGTGGTGAAGATATTCGGACAGAGCGTCCGCTCGTTCCGGCAGTTCAACGCCGAGATACAGCTTACAAGACGTTCGCCCTGAAATGCTGCGACACCTACCAGAACGGGATGATCGCGTTCACCGTCCTGCTGGGTTCGATGGTGACGTTCATTCTTCCGTGGGTATCCTGCTGATACAAGGGAATCCGCAGTCGCTCGCATTGGCCGCCGTATGGCTGTTTTTCATCATCATGGACCGGGTGTGGCTTCGCCCATCTACAAACTGACGTTCCTGGGCGGAAACACCAAGGAGATCGACGAAGGCGTGGCGCGTATCGACCGCATTCTGGAGAAAAAGCCCGTTCCCGAACCGGAACACCCCGAAGTGCCGCAGTCGTATGAGGTGGAGTTCCGCCACGTGTCATTCTCCTACGAAAATACGGAACAGGGCACACGTACCGAGGCGCTGCGCGATGTTTGCTTCACGGCGCCGCAAGGCCGGATTACGGCGCTCGTGGGGCCTTCGGGAAGCGGCAAGTCCACCGTCGCGAACCTGATTCCCCGTTTCTGGGACGTGGAGCAGGGCGAGATTCTCATCGGTGGCGTGAACATCAAGAACATCGCTACGACGCAGTTGATGGATACCGTTTCATTCGTCTTTCAGGATACGTTCCTGTTCTACGACACGCTGTACGAGAACATCGCCGTCGGTTCCCCCGCCGCAACGAAAGAAACGGTCGTGGCGGCGGCCAAAGCCGCCCAGTGCCACGAGTTCATCGAGCGGCTGCCGCAAGGCTACGAGACGAGAATAGGCGACGAGGGCGTGTATCTGTCGGGCGGCGAGGCGCAGCGGGTATGCGTGGCCCGCGCCATTCTGAAGAATGCGCCGATACTGGTACTGGACGAAGCCACGGCCTTCGCCGATCCGGAGAACGAATACAAGATGCAGCAGGCCCTTCAATCCCTGATAAAAGGCAAGACCGTGATTATTATCGCCCACCGGCTGTCGTCCATCGTCTCGGCGGACAACATCGTGGTCTTGCAGCAGGGACGGATCGTACAGCAGGGCCAGCACGACGACTTATCCGTCGCCGAGGGGCTCTACAAGAACATGTGGGATGCCTATACGAGCGCTTATCATTGGAAGTTGAACAAAAATTGAATACGGAGATATGAAAAAGAATAGTTTCTTGAACGATATTTTACAGAATACGAGTTGTCCGCAGGGATTCTGGGGACGGATGATTTTGCGGGGAATGAACTGTTTCCACGCTTCGCTGGCCCATCGCGGCATGAAACAGGTGGACTGGCGGCCGGAATGGAATGTGCTGGACATCGGATGCGGGGGCGGCGCCAACGTGAAGCGTCTGCTGAAGCTGTGTCCGCAGGGAAAAGTTTACGGCATGGACCTGTCGGAGGAGAGCGTCGCCTTCGCCCGCAGGCACAATGCGGGAGAACTGGACCGCCGATGTTTCATACAGCAGGGCGATGTCTGCTCCCTGCCTTACGGGGACGGGGCCTTCGATGCCGTTACGGCCTTCGAGACCGTCTATTTCTGGTCTTCCGTCAGCAAGGCGCTGGCCGAAGTCTTCCGCGTGATCCGGAAAGGGGGCTGCTTTCTCATCAGTCTGGAAGCGAGCGACCCCGAACTCGGAAAGGCGTGGACGGAGCGGATAAAGGGAATGACGGTGTACGGAGCCGAAGAACTGAAACAGTTGCTGTCCCAAGCCGGCTTTTCCGACATCCGGGTAATTCAGAAAAAAGAAGAACTGCATATCGTCGCACATAAATGAAAGGAGTGGAACATGAATGCGATTAAAAACATTACGATAGGCCATACGGAACGTCTTTACAAGCCCGTGGCTATACCATGCTCGCCAATCTGGTCAACATCATACCTTTCTGCCTCTCCATCGAGGCGGTGCGCATCATCTTCGCCGCGTTCGACGGCAGCGGACGACCGCTCGACACGGCAAGACTGTGGTGCATTTTCGGCATATTGGCTGTCTATATGCTGGTGATGGCTTTGGCCGAACGGGCCTCCTACCGGGCCAATTTCAGAGGAGCCTACGAAATGAGTGCGTCGGGGCGCATTGCACTGGCGGAACATCTGCGGAAACTCTCTCTCGGATTTCTTTCCCGGCGCGACCCCGGCGATCTTTCGTCCATGCTCGTTACCGATTTCACGATGGCCGAGACGGGCATTTCCCACCATTTGCCCCAACTGATGGGAGCCGTCGTCATGCCCGTGCTGGCATTCCTCTCGCTGGTATGGATCGACTGGCGGATGGCCGTTGCCATGTTCGCCGCACTGCCGGTCGCCTTGCTTGTCCTATGGATGAGCACGAGTGTGCAGAAAAAGTTGAGCGGCAGGCAGATACAAGCCAAAATCAATGCCGGGAACCGCTTGGAGGAATACTTGCAGGGCATTCGCGTGATGAAAGCCTACAACCTGCTGGGCGACCGCTTTGTCCGCCTGCGCGATGCTTTTGCGGAACTGCGCCGTGCCTGTATCCGTCAGGAAGCCATGCTGGGGCCTTTCGTGCTGCTGAGCATTACATTGGTGCGGGCCGGACTGACCCTGATGGTGCTGTGCGGAACCTACCTGCTGTTGGGAGGCGAACTCTCGCTGCTCGTCTTCGTGCTGTTCCTCGTGGTCGGCTCGCGCGTGTTCGACCCGCTGACTTCGGCGCTGACCAACTTTGCGGAGTTCCGCTACTTCTCCATTGCCGGAGGGCGTATTCTCACGCTGATGAACGAGCCGGAGATGGAAGGCGAACGGCAGGCGCCGGCCACCGGCGACATCCGGTTCGAGCATGTGTCGTTCGCCTATCAGGACAAGAAGGTGCTTCAGGACGTTTCCATCGCGTTTCCGAGAAACACGCTGACGGCTCTCGTCGGTCCTTCGGGGAGCGGGAAAAGTACGGTGATGAAACTTTGCGCCCGATTCTACGACCCGCAGCAGGGGCGTGTCCTTTTCGATGGCGTTCCGATGAAAGATATAGAACCTGAAAGTCTGATGAGCCGCATCTCGATGGTGTTCCAGGACGTCTATCTGTTTCAGGACACGATACGCGACAATATCCGTTTCGGAAAGCCCGGTGCGACGGACGAGGAGATCATCGCGGCAGCGAGAAAGCCTGCTGCCACGATTTCATCATGCGCCTGCCGCAGGGATACGACACGATGGTGGGTGAGGGCGGTTGCACGCTGTCCGGCGGCGAGAAACAGCGCATATCCATCGCCCGCGCCATCTTGAAGGATGCGCCGATTATCCTGCTGGACGAGGCGACCGCATCGCTCGACCCGGAAAACGAGGTGGAGGTGCAGAAAGCCATCGACACGCTTATCAAGGGACGCACCGTCATCGTCATCGCCCACAAGCTTAAGACGATCATGAATGCGGACCGGATCGTCGTTCTGGAAGACGGACGGGTAAAAGAACAAGGCACGCACGACGAACTGATGCGGCACGAGGGGCTTTATGCCCGTCTGTGGACGATTCAAGAGAAGTCCGCAGGCTGGACCGTATAGAATAACGGGAAGCCCGGATAATAGGACTTTCACGAAAAGCCGGAAAGAAGGCAAGCCCCTCTTTTCGGCTTTTCCTTATTTTATCGGCATTGTCGTAAATCAGTACGACGGCATAGTTACTGTTTCTGACTGCTGAACGATGCTGCGTTATTCATTGTTCGCTGGACCTTTCGGTTATGGCAGAGACAAGACGGCTACCCGGCCTCGTGTCCGGAAACACCTTATTATAATTATACCGAAAAATTTCCTTTTCAAGTCCATATTCTATACCCGTTATATCCCGTTCACCTCTCCTTTTATTTATTCTCGTTCTTATCGCTCCCTGCCGCACTCCCTTGTCGGTGTGATTTTCCCATGCGAAGGTACAGCGTCATTCGGTCGTCAAGTACCGCTCCGCTAACCGGCTCGCGGATTTGCCCGGCAGCCTTCCCAAATCGAAGATGACCTTTCGGTCCCCGCCGTGCTGCGCTGTCGGGTTGGGTATTCCGTTCAATCCCCGGCGGTTTCCTTGCCTTTTCCTCATTTTCCCGCTGTCTGGCCTGCATGTAAAATCTATCCCGATAAGGAAGCCGGAACAGCTTCCGAAAAAAGGGAAGAAAAAGTTTAACGAATAAAAATTAACGATTATGCCAAACTGGTGTTCAACAGCGTATGTGATAGAGGGCGACGCGCAGGAAATCAAAAGCCTCTATGAGTTGATGAAAGATTTGCAGGACAGAAAAACGCCTGCCGTGAAAAACGGCTTCGGGACATCATGGCTGGGGTGTCTTGTGGATGCCTTGGGCAAGGACTGGGACAAGGTGAGTTGTCGGGGAGATTGGGCAAACCTCGAAATGGTGGGCGAAACCCTCCGCTTTACGACGGAGACGGCATGGGGGCCATGCAACGAGACATTCGACCTCGTGTGCGAGAAATTCCCATCGCTCCGTTATTATTACCAGACCGAAGAGCCGGGAATGGGCTTCTACGAGACCAACGACAGCGAAGGCAAGTATTTTACCGACAAATACATAGTCGATTTATGTACTGCCAAAGGCAAATACTTCTGCGAATATTTTGCCGACAGGGAGAGCCTGTTTGCGTGGCTTGGCGAGGTCGCAGGAAAAACCGTCCGCTCGGAACAGGATGCCAAGGCTCTGTTTGAAGAATGGGCGCAGGAAAACCCCGATTCTTGCTGCAGTATCAATGAATATGTGGTCGTGGATTAAATCGGACAGACAGCCATGAGAACCTATCATTGGAAAGAGTACGGCTTTATCGGGACTGTACCCGACTTCGCCCGGCATTTCGGGATATGCAAAAGCCCGACTTTCGTCAATGCGGTGCGGAGAGTGTCCCGACACGTTTATAACTGCATGAACGCACGGGAACAGGCGGAATATGAAGAGAAGCGGGAGCGGGTGAAACCCGCTTACCGCCTCTATCTGGACGAGGAACGCACACGTTTCATCGAAATGACGAAAGAGGAGTACGAAGCTGTCGGCCTGCCCGTGGTGCAGGAAGAGGTCGGCATGTTCAAACTGTCTTACAGGAACAGAAGCCTGCCCGCATCGTTTGTCGGAAACGGTCGGGACGAAAGCCCCGTGCTTCGGCCATGAAAAATATCGGGCAGAAGCCATGCGTTTCGCCGGACAGGTCATGCTGGCTACGGGTTATTTCAATACCCGTCTGCGACCGAACAGCCCAAAACCGAGATAAACTATACGGAATTGCGATTGTCGTACAGCAACGGTATCGTGTTCTATTTTGTCGCTGACCGTAGCCGTGACGGAGTATGCGGCTGTTACCTGCAACGGATAACGCTCGACGGCAAGCAGATATATAACGGCTGTTTTAGCCGATATTCCAGCGTCGATGACGTTTTGCAAAAGACACAATCGAACGGAGAATGCCAAAATGCCCATTACCATTTTATAGAGTAGACGATAAGCCCTCTCGGACAGTAAAAGTTCGAGAGGACTTTTCTCTGTACGCCGTTTCCACGGAACGACCTCCTTTTTTAGCCAATGTTCCGGCTTTTTTATACAGTCCGGCTTCTTCCCCTTTTACTCCACTATCGTATCTCCTTCTTTCCCTTATCTCGTTTCCGCCACTTTCTCGCCGGTTGGATTTTCCCATGCAAAGGTACAGCGGTCGTCCGGTGTCAAGTACCGCCATGCTAACCGCTCGTGGATTTGCCCGGCAGCCTTCCCAAATCGAAGATGTCTTTCAGTTCCCTCCTGCTGCGCCTGTCGGGTTGGGTATTCCGTGAAATCCCCGGCTGTTTGCTTGCCTTCCCGTCCTTTCCCCGCTGTCTGATCTGCATGTAAAATCTCTCCCGGCAAGGAAAGCTGAAAAGCTTCCGAGAGGAGGGAAATAAATAACTCGGAGTTTAATTTAACTTTTATGTATTATGCACGCAAATGGTAATCAAATTATGGAAGGGAAAGTTCTGGACGAACAGGTTAAGATAAGAATTTTTGAGGCATTCCGGCAGTCATGTTTTTTGTTTGATGAAACAAGCGGTCAATGCGCCTATATGGGGTCGGTTCGTAAATGCGATGGGAAGTGTCGCCTAATGCTACGCTTTAAGCAGAATCTGGATAAATTGTTTTGTTGAAAAGGAATTGCAGCCATTGGCTGAACCTTATCGACAAGTTCAATATAGCGGATAGAAAGATATATTAATTTTTAATCTTGACAAGATATGAGTATAATATGTACACGATGTGGCGGTACGCAGGTAGTATGCGAAGCCACAGTAAACCCCAACACCAAAGTGATAACGGAAATTTCGACGATTCTTTGCAATTCGGCCGGTGCGAAACCTGTAAGGCACGAAGCGTCCTGACGGATGTAGAGAAGACAAAGGCCGCCATCAAGAGCGGATTTGCCGGATTTGTCGAGGCGAACGGCAGGAAGCCCCATTATGCAAGTTGTCGGATAGTATGGAAGTACACCAACGATTCCGAAGACGTAAAAATCCGGCTGCTGGAAAGCGGTGAAAGTATTGGAAACGACATGTTCTTCTCCTGCAACAGCCTCCATGCCCTCGAATCTCTGGCGGAGTTCGGAAAAGAACCGTTCATCGTAACGGAATGTTACGGGTTCAAGACCTTAACAGAAGAGGAAATCTCCGATGAAAAAGCGTATGAATACGAGTTCGGAGACGAGAAAATCGTTGTTACAGGTAAAGAAGTACGTGCATTTTACTCGGAAGTATACAGGCTGACGGCACAGGACATCGAACAGTTTGCAGCCTATAATACGGCAAAACGCATGTATTACCGGAAAAATGATTGCCAGCTTACCCCGGAGCTTGTCCGACGGTTGCTCGATGAAGAACATTTGATGAAAGCAGGTGAATCCGACAGTTTCACGATTCAGTTGTTCTTCCTGTGGCATGTGCGGATTCGGAAAGAACCTGAAAATTTTGCACCGTTCAAATACGCTTTGGAAGCCTGTTGCTTGGATAACGTACAGACTTTCAGCCGCCGATACATCACGCTCGAAAAAGCATTGCTTCATTGCCTGAACGGTTTCAATGAAAACGCTAATATTCAAAACCGCTACCAATCCCTGCAAGACTATCTTCTGGGACAGGCGCACGGCAAACGCTGATAAATAGCCTCATGCGGCACAAGCCTCCGAACCTGCAAAGCCGGTTTCGGGGGCTTTATTCCGCAAGGTCGTCTCTCCAGTTATATGCCATACCCGGCATGTCACAAGAAATTCCTTTTTAAGCGGACGTCCACCTGTTATAACCCTTATACCCCATTTCCATTCCTTTCTACCTCCCGATAGCGTTTCCCGTTTTTGCTCCTGACGTTACCCGACAAATCAAGGCAAGACACACGACACCCTATGCAGCTGCAAAGGAACGTCGGAGGAGTTAAACTCTTTTATATCACATTCCTGTGAATCTTAATAAAAAAGTCGTTCATGGCACCTTGTGGAATTGATTTTTATATATTTGCAGTAAGAAGTTACGAAAAGAGTGTAATTTATTGGAAATGAGCGTAGGTTAATTGCTCTTGATAGTAATAGGTTACGATTTAGTTAGTTATCTACTGCATTATCCTTCTGCGCGTTGCGTAACCTTCAAAGAACTCTTCGTATGCAAAAGTAGCTATTTAATTCGAGATTTTGATATAAACTCCCGTTTTTTATCCCCTCATTCATAAGAATTTTCCGTAAAAGCGGTATTGTCCGTCGGCACACCATTGCCCAAAACGAGTTTGGAACAAACGTGTGCCGACTACCGCATAGCTGGAGAAAAGGGCATTGCCTCACGCCTAAACGATGTTTAGACAGATGAAGCAATGCCCCTTTCTTTTGCGCCTATGCCAAGAGGTGCTTTTACGGGTTTTCAAATGATTTTTCTTTTTTCGCTGTCTCTTTTGCCGGAAGCGGAAAGTGAATGCAGAGTGTGTCAGCCTGCCCCATGAATGAAACAGGCGCCCACACACAGCCGGACAAACCGGGAAGAATGATTGTTGCCACCCGGCTGAACAAGTTCCGTCGGATCGGAAACAATCATACTTCCTTTGTTGTGGTTTGCCCTTTTCACGCTTCCGGTGATGTCTTTTTCCTTTTGGTGATTCTTTTTTTTACGGATTTTCCCCTGAAGTTTTTTTCTACACAATCTGCCTCTGTTTTCGTTTACCTCCATTTTGCGCCTTTCAGTAAGCCGCATCAGTCAGTCATTTTCGTTCTGGGCGCAAAGGTAATTCCGGGATTGGACGGGAAAGCAAGGTCAAGCCTCCTGTTTTCGGTAAAAATCTCCAGCCCTGCGGGTAGTATTTTGACCGAAAAACCTTGCATTCCCTAATCCCTACCTTTTCAAGCACCCGAAACGAAAACGACCGATGCGACAGAAAGACGCATAAAAAAATGTCGGATAAACGAGAGCAGATAAGATAGTTTGAAACTCAACTCCCTCAGCTCTTGAATCCGCATTAAAAACAAAAAAATCAAAAACAGCGAAGATATGACGGCAACGGCAAATTTCAGACAAATGGCGCAACACATCGGGTTGGCGATATGCGGCTTGATGATGCGCACCGCCTTCGGGGTGTTCGGCATCCTTTGGGGCATCATCAGAGAGATTGTAAACGGAGTGTTCCGAGTGGCGATAGGTGTAATCGTGGCTATCCTTTCCACCATTGCCTTCTTTGGCTTCATCCTTTGGTTATTCACCCTTTAACCCTTACCGACATGGCAAAAAGAAACAGCAAGACGGCAGCGCAGCAGTGCAGATATTACGAGGTGGACAACATCTTCGTGTATATGGTGGAAACGTACATCAACGGCAATTTTGAAACTTTCCGAAGATTGTACCACGAACTGAACAAGGACGCACGGAGGGATTTCATGGACTTCCTTCTCAGCGAGGTAGAGCCGACCTATTGGAGAGAGATACTGAAACAGATAATCTAAAAATGACAGCGATATGAAAGGAACAGACCATTTCAAGAGAACGATATATATGTACTTGGAACAGCGTGCGGAGGAAGATGCGCTATTTGCAAAGAAGTACCGCAACCCTGCCAAGAACATGGACGAGTGCGTGACCCACATTCTGAACTATGTGCAGAAAAGCGGTTGCAACGGTTTCACGGACGGAGAAATATTCGGGCAAGCCATCCACTACTATGAGGAAAACGAGATAGAGGTGGGCAAACCGATGGACTGCCAAGTGGTTGTGAACCACGTTGTGAAACTCACGGCAGAGGAAAAGGCGGAGGCACGTCAGAACGCTGTCCGCAAATACCAAGAGGAGGAACTCCGCAAGTTGCAGAACCGCCACAGACCGTCAGCGAGAAAAGAAAACCAACCCCAACCCTCATTATTTGATTTAGGCTTATGAAACCGAAGACCAAGATACAGAAAGAGGTGGCAAGACTTTCCGCCAACCTTCGCCCCATATCAGCGACACAAATAGATTGGGCATACCGCCACTGCGTTGAGCATATCGGCTACCGCACCAAGAAAGGGAACATCACCTGTTCCGACTGCGGTCACGAGTGGCACAGCGACAGCGGACTATGCGACACCCTTGAAGGCTGCACCTGCCCCAAATGCCATGCCGAACTCAAAGTGCAGGACACACGCAGACGCATCTACAAGGAAACGCAGAATTTCAGCGTGATAACCACCTGCAAAGGGTATCAGGTAATCCGCGTGGCGCAGGTCAGATGCGAGAGCAGGAAAGGCGAACCGATGCGTTTCTACTGCCACGAGGTCGTGCAGCGTTGGATTTCACCCGACGGCAAGGTTACGGACATGGCGTTGCTCCGTGGCTTCCTTTTCTGCTATTGCGATGTGTGGGCATTAGGCAGCGATATGGAGGTAAGACCGCACAACAGCCTATACGATGATGTGGTGGCAAGAAGCTGTGCATATCCAAAGATGAGGATATTGCCCCAACTCAGACGTAACGGCTTCAAGGGCGATTTCCACGGCATCTCCCCCGTGCGTCTTTTCAAAGCCTTGCTTTCAGACCCAAGAATTGAAACCCTTATGAAAGGCGGTGAGATTGAGGTCATGAAACACTTTCTTTTCAATACCCGTACTGCCGATGAATGTTGGGCATCATATCTGATTGCCAAGCGTCACAAGTATCAGATAGACAACCTCTCAATGTGGTGCGACTATCTGCGTATGCTCAAAAAACTCGGTCAAGACCTCCGTAACCCGAAGAACATCTGTCCCGAAGATTTCATGGCGGCACACGACAACGCAACCCGAAAAATTGAAGCCATACACGAGAAGGAAAGAGCCGCAGAGCAACGCCGTTGGGAGATTGAAAGGCGTGAGCGTGAGCAACAGCGACAACTCCAACGAAAGAAAGATGCGGAGGATTTCATCGCCAACAAATCCAAATTCTTCGGCTTGGTAATCACGGACGAGGAAATAATCGTCAAGGTGCTTGAAAGCATAGACGAGTATTACAACGAGGGCAAGACGCAGGGCATCTGCGTGTTTGGCAGTGGATACTACAAGAAAGCCGACACCCTCATACTATCGGCAAGGATTGGCGATGAGATTATTGAAACCGTAGAGGTGGACTTGCGAACCCTCGAAGTGGTGCAGTGCCACGGCAAGCACAACCAGGACACCGAATATCACGAGCGCATCATAGACCTTGTGAACAAGAACGCCAACCTTATCCGTGAGCGGATGAAAGCGGCATAGCATAACCCCTAAAACAACATTGATATGGAAGTAAGAATTGAAAGTATGATTTGTGTGTGGGATGATGCAATCCCCACGATGTTCCTTGAATTTGTGAACCTCCTCACTCTCACAACGAGTGAGGGGGAATTGAGAAAGAGCGTAAAGGAGTTTGCCGAGAAGCACGAACTTGACAAGTTTTTCCTTTACGGCTTCGGCTCACACCATTTCTACCTGCACCAACGCTACACAAGCAACCCCGAAATGGTGATGAAGAACAGAGTTCTGTCAGTACATTTTTAACCATCTAAAAAGCAACATTATGACAACACGAATGACCATCAACGGAGTAAGCACCTGCGCGGAAGCAGGTACGGAGAAATACGAGCGTTTCCAATCGGGTATCGGAAGACGCAGGCGGACACTTGTGCAGTACGACTACCGCCACCCCATAGACAGAGAATTGTTCTCTTGTGTCAAACCCACGTTGGACGAGTGCCGAGCCGCACGGGACAAGTGGCTGAACGCAAAGAAGGGAAAGGAGGACAGACTATGAACACGACCTATCAAACGCTGATAGTCAAGTTCAGCGAACCTATCACGGCATTGGACGGTATCTTTGACGATACCGGAGCGTGGGGAACGGACACCCTCAAGGGGTGGATAGATGATTACGAAAGCACACGTTTCACCGCCACCGACAGCCATACGGCAGTCATCACGAGCGAGTACAATATGGAATGTGTGAAAGAGTGGCTACAACGGCAGACCCCCATTTCCGAAATGCGAGAATTTTGAACGGGATGCGGTGTCCGCACCGCCAATACTTAAAACCCTAAAAACAAAAGATATGATAGCCAAGACGATATTACAGCAGATAGGCGGAAAACGCTTCACCGCCATGACAGGTAGCCGTGATTTCATAGATATGGGCAACGGCTTACGGATGAGCCTTGCAAGGAACAAAACAAGTGCCAACCGCCTTGACATCATCTATG
>ENA-OQDD01000041-OQDD01000041.1-human-gut-metagenome-genome-assembly--contig:-NODE-41-length-45358-cov-2.229091_pt1 | contig 45358 bp, 72 predicted proteins | sample MGYA00242507_ERZ504598 | MGnify/ENA primary metagenome ERZ504598 (study PRJEB26092, sample SAMD00036318) | human gut metagenome | host: Homo sapiens | study: EMG produced TPA metagenomics assembly of...
CTGCAGATCCAGCACCTTCGGCACTGACGCAGGAACCAGTTGTCGGCTTTCTGTCCGGCAAGACGGGTGCAGTGCACACGGGACTGCTGGCCTGCGCCGACACCGATGGCCTGACCGTCTTTGACGAAGCATACGGAGTTGGACTGGGTATATTTTAAGGTAATCAGTGCAATCTTCAGATCGCGTTTTGCTGCTTCCGGAATCTCTTTGTTCTCGGTTACCACGTTGGAGAGCAGCTCATCGTCGATCGGCAGCTCCTGGCGGCCCTGCTCAAAGGTAATGCCGAAGACCTGTTTGTGCTCGAGCGGAGCCGGACGGTAATTCTCGTCGATTTTGATGACGCAGTAGTTACCTTTTTTCTTTGCTTTCAGGATTTCCAGTGCTTCATCGGTAAATCCCGGAGCGATGACACCGTCAGAAACCTCACGTTTGATCAGAGATGCGGTGTCTTTGTCGCAGACATCAGAAAGTGCGATAAAGTCGCCGAAAGAAGACATACGGTCTGCGCCTCTGGCTCTTGCATAAGCGCATGCTAACGGAGAAAGCTCTCCCATATCGTCTACCCAGTAAATTTTACGCAGGGTCTCGTCCAGCGGAAGACCTACGGCTGCACCTGCCGGGGAAACGTGCTTGAAGGAAGTTGCTGCCGGAAGACCGGTGGCTGCTTTCAGCTCACGTACCAGCTGCCAGCCATTGAAGGCGTCCAGAAAATTGATATAGCCCGGACGGCCGCTTAATACTTCGATCGGAAGATCTCTGTCATCATCCATGTAAATTCTGGAAGGTTTCTGGTTCGGGTTGCATCCGTATTTTAACGCTAATTCTTTCATGATTTTCTCCTTTCGCAAAACACTCGATTTCTTATTTATTTTTATTCACGATTCTTGTCTCATACTTGCCGGTTGCAATGTCGATATAGCGTGTGAAGAGGGACACCTTGTTGTCCTCGTTTAAGCTGCTCCAGAGCAGTTCGGTGAAGGCATCGATGTCATCCGGAATCTCGACCAGTTTTGGCTCACCTTCAAAGCTTGGCAGCGGATTGCCGTCGTGCATGTAGGTGTGGATGAAATGGCCTTCCCCTGCTACACAGTTATCATAGGAGAAGGTGTAGCGGTTGCACTGGGACGGATCGCCGTTGTTGCTCTTTAAGATCGACATCTGGTAGCCGTACGTTCCGTTCTCTACGTGCATCACACCGGAAATACGAGGAGTGTAGTTCGGTGCATCCGGCTCAAACTCTCTGCTTCGAAGGGATACCTCAAACGTTTTTCCCTGCTCCAGTCCTTCGTATACGGTATCGGTCTGGTCTCCGTTTGTTACGATCGTATCATTTCCCAGAACGCGTACCGGTGCGTAGATGATCAGGCTCGGATCTTCCAGCTTCGACGGATCAAACGCCTGTGTGCGGATTCCCTCACCCTCCTCAACAAAGACACGGTTGCGGCTGTTCTGGCTTCTGCCCATAATAAAGTATCCGGCAACGGCTTTTGTGCCGTCTTTGGATCTGCCGATCACAATTCCTCTTCCTGGATATGCATTTCCTTTTAATTCCTGTTCCAGTGATACTTTTTTCATCTTCTGTTCTCCTTTTCAAGGTGGCTGGAATGGGATTTTCTGTTTTTGGATAAAAAAACAGACCCACTCCCCCAAGCATTCTTCTGCCCAGACGGTCGGCCTCTTCTCACGCTATACTCCCTGTGGTCATTTCCACTTCCGTCAGTCGTATAACTGCCTTTACCTTAACATGGAAAATCCCGCCTGTCAAGGGACACGGCGGGATTTTTTAAATGAAATTTTCAGAATGCACGAAGACAGCTCCGGTAAACGCCCCGGTGGATTCTGCAAATGTGTGGGTGAACGTCAACTTAGAACCCCTCTCTGTGACGCTCTTTTCGCAGTTCATAGCGGCGTTTTCCGCCCTCCCACTCAGCTTCCTGCTCCGGGGATTCCAGAATCAGGCCCGGGACGGGAAGTGCGCGGCCGTTCTCGTCGATGGCCACCATCACCACGTAGGCACGGTTGATCATTTTCCGAATGCCGGTCGCAAGCTCTTCCACGTACGTGTCGACGCGCACCTCCATTGAGGTGCGTCCGACATACGTCACTCTTCCGACCAGCACGACGGTGTCGTTCAGAAAAGCAGGATGCTTGAAGTTCAGATTGTCGATGCACGCGGTGGTGATTTCGTGGCCGCAGTGGCGGCGTCCCACCAGACCGGCAAGCTCATCGATCCACGCGACCAGCTGGCCGCCGAACAGACGGCCATAGCCGTTGATATGGCGGTGCATCAGAAGATACGACTGCTCTGTCTCAGAATCTTTTACGCGTTTCTTTGCCATTTCTTCCATTTTACCAATACGCTCCTTTTCACATCCTGTTTTTGTATCTTTATACGTTCGCAAGCGCCTGATCAAGGTCTGCAATGATATCGTTCACATCCTCGATGCCGACTGACAGACGGATCAGATCCGGCAGAACACCGGCTTCGATGAGCTGCTGATCGTTCAGCTGGCGATGGGTATGGCTTGCCGGGTGCAGAACGCAGCTTCTTGCATCGGCAACGTGTGTTACAATTGCTACCATTTTCAGGCCGTTCGTGAAGCGCATCGCGCCGTCTCTTCCGCCCTTTGGTCCGAAGCAGAGAACGCCGCAGGTTCCGTTCGGCATGTATTTTTCTGCCAGCGCATGGTATTTGCTGTCTGCAAGGCCTGCGTACTCAACCCATGCTACCTTCGGGTGGTTTTTCAGGAACTCTGCCACTTTCTCGGCATTTCTGCAGTGACGCTCCACGCGCAGGTGCAGGGTCTCCAGGCCGACATTCGTCAGGAATGCATTCTGCGGGGACTGGCATGCTCCCATATCGCGCATCAGCTGTGCGGTTGCTTTTGTGATGTATGCTTTTTTGCCGAATTTCTGGGTGTAAATAACACCATGATACGACTCGTCCGGTGTGGTAAGACCCGGAAATTTGTCTGCATGCGCATCCCAGTCGAAGTTTCCGGAATCGACAATCGCTCCGCCGAGCGCCATTGCATGGCCGTCCATGTATTTTGTGGTGGAATGAGTGACAATATCTACACCGAACTCGAACGGACGGCAGTTGATCGGGGTTGCAAAGGTGTTGTCGCAGATCATCGGAACGCCGTGCTCATGTGCAAGTTTAACAAACTTGTCAATGTCAAGTACAACACCTGCCGGGTTGGAAATCGTCTCGGCAAAGACAGCTTTGGTGTTCGGCTGGAATGCTTTTTCCAGCTCCTCTGCCGGCGCATCCTGGTCCACGAGGGTAGTCTCGATGCCGAATCGTTTTAAGGTAACGGCAAGCAGGTTGGAGGTTCCTCCGTAAACCTTTGCCGCGCAGACAACGTGGTCGCCTGCCTCACAGATGTTGGTAACAGCAAGCATCGTTGCCGCCTGGCCGGAAGATGTGAGCATGGCTGCCACGCCGCCCTCCAGATCGCAGATTTTCTGTGCTACGACGTCGTTCGTCGGGTTCTGCAGACGGGAATAGAAATATCCCTCCTCCTCCAGATCGAACAGTTTTCCCATTTCCTCGCTGGTTGCATATTTGAATGTTGTGCTCTGGTAAATCGGAAGTACACGCGGCTCACCGTTTTTCGGCTGCCATCCTCCCTGTACACAGATTGTGTCCTGGCTGTTATCCCATAATTTTCTCCCTTCTGTAAGTGAAACCGGTCCACCGGGCCGATTTCTGCTGTGCTCAGCGCCATAATAATACCCCCACCGGGATGCCCGGGCGAGGGTATCACTTTTTCCTATTATAACTCTGTTTGTTCTTTCCTGCAACTATATGCGCACAGATTTAGGAGAGATATTCATCCACATATTTCTGGATATTGGAAGCATTCACAATCTTCTGCGCCTGGCCGTCCTCCACAACGAGAAGAGTCGGTGCCTGCATGATGCCGTACTGTGCGGCAAGATCCGGGTGACGCTCTGCGTCGATCACCTCATACTGCTCCTCGGCGAGCATTTCTTTTGCCATTTTGCAGTTCGGGCAGGTGCTTGTCGTGAACAGGTACATGCCGTCTTCCTCGATTTTATCTGCTGCTGCAGCGGCTTTCGGCTCTTCTTTTCCAGCGGCCTGCTCTGCCAGTTTCTCTGCTGCGCCGTACGATTTCATTTTCTGCTCCGGCGATTTGGAGTGGATGATATCATATACAGTTCTGTTCTTGTACTCCTGGCGTTTTCCGTCGTTCCAGTTCTTGACCGGACGGTAATATCCCGTGATACGGCTGTAAACCTCTGCCTCTTTTCCGCAGATCGGACATGTAAAGTGCTCGCCGGCGAGATAGCCGTCGTTCGCACAGACAGAATACGTCGGGGACAGCGTGTAGTACGGCAGTTTGTAGTTCTCTGCAATCTTCCGCACAAGGGAAGCTGCTGCTTTCCAGTCCGGCAGTTTTTCGCCAAGGAACGCATGGAAGACAGTTCCCGAGGTGTACAACGTCTGCAGATCATCCTGAATATCAAGCGCAGAAAAAATATCCTCGGTATAGTCCACCGGCAGATGGGAGCTGTTGGTGTAGTACGGGGTATCTCCCTCATGGCCTGCGGTCTTGATATCCGGCCATTTTGCACGGTCGTGTTTTGCCAGACGGTATGCGGTCGACTCCGCCGGAGTTGCCTCAAGGTTGTACAGATCGCCGTACTCCTCCTGGTAATCAGAAAGACGCTCTCTCATATGGTTCAGAACTTCTTTCGTAAACTGCTGTGTCTTCGGATCCTCCAGACCCTTTCCAAGCCATGCGGCATTTAAGCCGGCCTCGTTCATACCGATCAGACCGATGGTTGAGAAGTGTTCTCAAACGTTCCAAGGTACCGTTTCGTATATGGATACAGTCCCTCGTCCAGGAGGCGGGTAATGACCTCACGTTTCGTCTTTAACGAACGTGCGGCAATATCCATCATATGATCGAGACGGCGGTAGAACTCTTTCTCATCTTTGGACTGATATGCGATACGCGGCATATTGATGGTGACAACGCCGACCGATCCGGTGCTCTCGCCGGAACCGAAGAATCCGCCGGTTTTCTTTCGAAGCTCACGCAGATCCAGGCGGAGACGGCAGCACATGGAGCGCACGTCGCTTGGTTTCATATCGCTGTTGATGTAGTTGGAGAAGTACGGGGTACCGTATTTTGCAGTCATTTCGAACAGCAGACGGTTATTCTCCGTATCGGACCAGTCAAAATCGGATGTGATGGAGTAGGTCGGGATCGGGTACTGGAAGCCTCTTCCGTTGGCATCTCCCTCGATCATCGTCTCGATGAACGCTTTGTTGACCATATCCATCTCTTTTTTACAGTCTTTGTACTTGAAGTCCATCTCCTTGCCGCCGACGATCGCCGGAATCTCCGCGAGGTCATCCGGTACGGTCCAGTCGAGTGTGATGTTGGAGAACGGTGCCTGGCTTCCCCAGCGGCTCGGTGTATTGACGCCGTAGATAAACGCCTCGATGCACTTCTTCACTTCGCCGTAGCTTAAGTTGTCCACTTTGACGAACGGCGCCAGATACGTATCAAATGAAGAAAATGCCTGCGCACCTGCCCACTCGTTCTGCATAATGCCGAGGAAGTTGACCATCTGGTTGCACAGAACCGAAAGATGTTTTGCCGGAGAAGAAGTAATCTTTCCGTTGATGCCGCCAAGTCCTTCTTTGATGAGCTGTTTTAACGACCATCCTGCACAGTAGCCAGTCAGCATTGACAGATCATGAATGTGAATATCTGCATTACGGTGTGCCTCGCGATCTCATCATCATAAATCTCAGATAACCAGTAATTAGCCGTGATTGCACCGGAGTTGCTTAAAATAAGACCGCCGACAGAATACGTTACGGTCGAGTTCTCTTTGACACGCCAGTCCTCTACCTTTACGTAGCTGTCTACAATCTCTTTATAGTCTACGATGGTCGATTTCATGTTTCGGATTTTTTCTCTCTGCTTACGATACAGAATGTATGCCTTTGCCACCTCTGCGTAACCGCACTGGATCAGCACGTTTTCCACGCTGTCCTGAATCGATTCTACGGAAATTTTTCCGTCTTTAATCTTGGACTGAAAGTCCGCTGTTACGCGTAATGCCAGCATCTGAAGCATGTCATCACTGAACTGCATATCTTTTGCACCGAATGCCTTTCCAATCGCATCGGTAATCTTTTTCATCTGGAACTCTGCAATCGTTCCGTCTCGTTTTTCTACCTGAAACATCGAATCCCTCCTGTTATTCAACCGTTTCTGCAAGGCTTGTTCTCTTCCGCTCTTTGCAGTGCCTGAACCATATGATAGCAGAGCCTGTTTCTCACGTCAATAGTAAAAAGTACCATATCTAGTGTCTGATTTTTTAACATTACTAGATATAGTACTTTCACTTGTGCTCTTTCACTTCCATTTTCCGGCTCTGTACGGCTCTTAACGCAAGGTAGATCCGTTTGTAAGCCCGCAAGTCATACTTCTATACCCTTGGGTAGATATCCTTCGGTACATAGGCTTTTACGCGGATGCCCTCCGGCAGATATTCCTCTTCAAGCAGAATTCCGTACCCGCGGATCAGCGAAATCGTTCCCGCTTTGTCATACGGATAGAGCCGCTCAATATAAATTTTGCCTTCCATCATCCAGGAGGAAAGTAAATTTTTCAGGTCTTCGAGTCCCTGTCCCGTCTTCGCAGAAACGGCAAGGCTCGCATCTGCCCGAAAATCCTTTACAACAACCGGATCGAAAAGCTTGTCCTGCTTATTCAGCAGGGTGACAATTTTTTGTCCTCAACTTTCAGTTCCCGCAGTGTGTCATATACCACCTGCATCTGCAGCTCCATCTGCGGATTTGACGTATCCACAACGTGGAGAATATAGTCGGCATACCGTGCTTCCTCCAGCGTACTGCGGAATGCATCGATCAGATGATGTGGCAGCTTATTGATAAATCCAACCGTATCGGTCAGCAGGATTTCCTGTCCATCCGGAAGGGTCAGTGACCGCGTCGTCGTATCCAGCGTGGAAAACAGCATTGCATCTGCCAGAATTTCCGATCCTGTCAGTGCATTTAAAAGACTGCTCTTTCCCGCTGACGTATAGCCTACGAGCGCCGCTACCGGGATTTTGGAACGTTTTCTGCCTTCACGAAGGAGCTCTCTGTGCTGGCGTACTTCCTCAAGCTCACGTTTTAACTGCGTAATACGCGTGCGGATCAGGCGCCGGTCGGTTTCCAGCTTTTTCTCTCCCGGTCCTCTCGTACCGATTCCGCCGCCGAGACGGGAAAGCGATGTGCCAAGCCGGAAAGTCGGGACGCACGGTACTTTAACTGGGCCAGCTCAACCTGGATTTTACCCTCGCTGCTCACGGCGCGCGCCGCAAAGATATCCAGGATCAAAAGCGTACGGTCCATGATCTTGCATTCCAGTGCTTCCTCCAGCCCTTTTAACTGGATCGAGGAGAGCTCATCGTCGCAGATGATGCCCGTCGCATCACAGGCGCGCACCAGAATTTTCAATTCCTCTAATTTTCCTTTTCCGATGTACGTTCCCGGATGAATGGCCTCCCGCACCTGCACCAGGCGGCCCTCCACCTTCGCACCGGCGGTGCTGGCCAGTTCCGCCAGCTCGTCGAGCGATTCTTCTGCGTTTGCGCCGCCGTTTTCCTGTACGCCAACCAGAATCACGCGCTCCTGTTCTTCTCTTAAATCAAACAATCCAACTTCCTCCGTCTGTTATCGGTTCTGGAGAAACGTATTTTCCCGCTGCGCCGCGGTGTTTTCCGGGTATGCTGCCAGAAAATCCGCCATCAGCGACTTCGCGGTATCAAAATCCGCCCGTTTTTCATAGGATACAATCTGGTTGAACAGCAGATTTTCCCGGTCGGAATCCTCTGCCGTTTTGAGTCCTTCCTCGATATACGAGAGTGCACTGTCCGTGTCGTTTTCCGCAAGTGCGCAGAGCGCCAGCCGTTGTTTGCTGCCGCCGCAAGCCAATCTGTCGAAAGATAACGAAGAAAACAGTGCTTTCGCCTCGTCGTTCTGACCATTGGAAAGGTAAACCTCGCCGAGCATTTCCATCGCCGCGCTGCTGCCGTCTTTCATTGCCTTCGAGAACGCTTTGACCGCCTCGTCCTGCTCCTCCAGATAGTAGTATGCGCAGCCGATGTTATAATAATCCTCGGTCGTTTTCGGCTCAATCTTCACTGCCGCTTCGAGGTAACGGTCTCCGTCCGCCTTCATGCTGCTCTCCTGATACAGCTCGTAAATGTCAAGGCAGAGCTGATAGCTCTCCTTCGTCTCCACTGCCGCATCAAAATCCACCTTCGCCTGCTCGTAATTCTTCTGCAGGAAGTACGCGCGTCCCCTAAGGAACAGCGCATCGGCATCGGCCTTTTCTTCCTGAATATTGGTGCAGATCTCAATGGCTCCATCCAGATCTCCGGCCTGTACGCAGGTTTCCGCCTCGTAATACATGACATCGCGCGAAAACTCCGCGTCTTTGTGCTTCATGCTCGAAAGACTGCTCTTGAAAGCCTCTTTTGCCTTGTCATACTCCTGGCTTTTCAGATAAGCGATGCCGAGCGACCGGTAGCTCTCCGCCAGTCGGTCGCCTGCCTTTACGGCTCCCTCCAGCATCGCAATCGACGTTACGTAGTCCTTCTGTTCGAGCGCCTCGATGCCCTTTTTATAAAGCTTTGAATTTTTATTTTCACAGCCGCCAAGCACCATTGCCGCCGCCAGAAAAAAGATTACCAGTCTTTTTTCATTCTGTCACAAGTCCTTCTTTATGCATCACAGAAACAACCTGGTCTACGTATTTTGCACACGTTGCGTCGTCCGGTGCTTCCACCATGACACGGATCACCGGCTCGGTGCCGCTCTCTCTTACGAGGATGCGTCCGTCATCGCCCAGGGCCTCTGCTACGTCTTCTACTGCTTTCTGTACTGCCGGGTTGGCCTTTGCAGCTGCTTTGTTTGCCACGCGGACATTCTTTAAGAGCTGCGGGTAAATCACTACCTCGGCTGTCAGGGTGCTGAGCGGGAGTTTCTTATCTATCAGCACTTCCATCACCATCAGGGAGGTCAGGATTCCGTCACCGGTCGTCGCGTGCTTGCTGAAAATGATGTGGCCGGACTGCTCTCCGCCGAGAGAATAGCCGTTTGCCATCATGTTCTCGCACACGTATTTGTCGCCGACTGCCGTCTTCTCATACCGGATACCGGCGCGGTCACACGCTTTGTAAAGACCGAGGTTTGACATGATCGTGGTCACAATCGTATCTCCGTTTAACTGGCCTTTTTCTTTTAAGTATTTACCGCAGACATACATGATCAGGTCTCCGTCTACCACATTTCCCAGCTCATCGACAGCGATGCAGCGGTCTGCGTCTCCGTCGTAGGCAAATCCGACATCGAGGTGTTTCTCTCTTACATATTTCTGAAGCTCTTCGATGTGGGTGGAACCACAGCCGCAGTTGATGTTTGTTCCGTCCGGCTCGTTGTGGATCACATATGTCTTGGCGCCGATGGCATCAAACACGCTCTTGGCTACGGAAGAGGCACTTCCGTTGGAGCAGTCGAGTCCGACTCTCATGTTTTTAAAGGATTTTGTCGGAATCGAGATCAGGTGTCCAATGTAGCGGTTCCTTCCGGCTGCAAAATCCACGGTGCGTCCGATGTCTTCTCTCGTTGCGAACGGGATCTTCGGTGTTCCGTCGTCGATGTAGCTTCGATCTGCGCTTCGATGTCGGCTTCCAGTTTCTGTCCCAGGCCGTTGATGACTTTGATTCCGTTGTCATAGAACGGGTTGTGCTGGCGGAGATCATAATTCCGCAGTCAAAGTTTTCGGTACGGACAACATAGGAAACGCTCGGGGTGGTCGTTACGTGCAGCAGATAAGCGTCTGCTCCCGATGCGGTCAGTCCTGCTACCAGCGAATATTCGAACATGTAGCTGGAGCGTCTGGTGTCTTTTCCAATGACGATCTGTGCTTTGTGGTCTTTTCCGAAATACCATCCGAGGAATCTTCCCACTTTATATGCATGCTCAACCGTCAGATCAATGTTTGCTTCTCCGCGAAATCCATCTGTTCCAAAATATTTACCCATGGTATGCTCCTTTCCCCTTTCGCAGAAAGCGTGTCTGAAATTTTTTGCAATCATTCAAACACGCTTTTTCTGGTTATTCACTCAAATAACAAAATATCGTAATTAGTCGTACAGCTTCTCGCTGTATACGCCGTCCGCAATCAGTTTGCGGAATGCTTCTGTTACGGAAGCTTTGTCTTCCTGATACGTTACGCCGAACCACTCTGCGTCGGTCGGAAGAACTTTTACTTCTGCTTTTCCTGCGTGCAGCAGCTCGTCGATGTAGATCGGAAGGAGGTACTCGCCTTTTACATCTCCCTCTTTCTGTGCAGAAAGGAATTCAACAAAGCCTTTCTCCAGAAGATCAATGAACTCCGGCTGCAGTCCCCACATGTTCATGGAAACAAGGGAGTTTTTGTCGATCGGATCAACCGTTCCGTCTTCTTTTTCAACGCCTGCGCCCTCTGCGGTCTTTACGATGTTTTTCGTCTCGTTGACACCGGTCAGGTTTCCGTTTTCATCAACGACGCAGACACCTCTTGTAACACCGCCGTTGTCACTTAAGGTGTTTCCAAGCACGAATCCTGCCATGGAGATCGGCATAACTTCATCCACATCATGCTCCTGTACGAGGTAGTCGTGCAGTTTTACGAACGGATCTTTTCCGTAATAGTCATCAGCATTGATAACAGCAAACGGCTCTTTTACAAGACCTTTGCAGGCAAGAACGGCCTGGCCGGTTCCCCACGGTTTGGTACGGCCTTCCGGTTTTGCAAAGCCTGCCGGCAGATCATCGAGCTCCTGGAATGCATATTCCACCTCTGTGATTTTGCTGATGCGGTTGCCGATGACTTCCTTGAAATCTTTCTCCAGATCCTTGCGGATGATGAAGACTACTTTGTTGAAGCCGGCTTTCAGTGCATCGTGGATGGAATAATCCATGATGATCTCCCCGTTTGGTCCTACTGGCTCAAGCTGTTTGATTCCCTTTCCAAATCTGCTGCCGATTCCGGCTGCCATGATCACAAGTGCTGTTTTCTTCATAGCGTTTTCCCTTTCTCTTTTCCCCTTTTTCTCTTGTTTATTCTATCAGCAATCGATCCTATAGACCAATCGTGATTCGCAGCGTTTATTATTATGCTTCTTCCTGCATGCTGCTCAGCTTTGCGGCCTGATCGGCTGCAATCAGACTGTCGATGATTTCATCCAGATCGCCGTTCATGATGGCGTCCAGTTTGTATAAGGTCAGTTTGATTCTGTGATCCGTCACACGTCCTGCGGGAAGTTGTACGTACGGATCTTCTCGGAGCGGTCTCCCGTTCCGACCTGGCTCTTTCGAAGCTCGGCCATCTCATCGTGCTGTTTCTGCTGCTCTAAGTCGTACAGACGGGCACGCAGAATCTTCAGTGCCTTGTCCTTATTCTTTAACTGTGATTTCTCATCCTGGCAGGAAATGACGATGCCGCTCGGGAAGTGGGTCAGACGGACTGCTGAGTCGGTCGTATTGACACACTGGCCGCCGTTTCCGGAAGCACGGAATACATCGAATTTGTAATCTTTCGGGTCGATCTGTACTTCGACGTCGTCCACCTCCGGCATGATCGCTACGGTCATGGTTGAGGTATGGATTCTTCCGCCGGACTCGGTTTCCGGCACACGCTGTACGCGGTGCGTGCCGCTCTCGTACTTCATCCGGGAGTACGCGCCTGCTCCGTTGATCAGAAGTGTTGCGTCTTTAAAGCCGCCGATTCCGTTTTCATCGGCGCTGGTCAGCTCTGTTTTCCAGCCGCGGCTCTCTGCGTATTTGATGTACATACGGCAGATTTCTGCGGTAAAGAGTGCCGCCTCGTCTCCGCCGGCACCTGCGCGGAACTCTACGATAACGTTCTTGTCATCGTTCGGGTCTTTCGGCAGAAGCAGGACTTTGAGTTCCTGCTCCAGCTCCTCTACGCGTTTTTTCGCATCGGAGAGCTCTTCTTTCAGCATTTCACGCATCTCTTCGTCGGATTCCTCCTCGAGAAGCATCAGGCTCTCTTCGATGGTCTGTTTCTGTGTTTTATAGTCCTTATATGCGTCTGCGATCGGCTGGAGTTCTGCCTGCTCCTTCATCAGCTTCTGGAACTTCGCCGCATCGGCAGCGACGTCCGGCTCGCTTAACTGATTCAGTACCTCCTCGAGACGCATGAGGATATCATCAAGTTTATCAAACATAAAATGACTGCTCCTTTTTGCTGTTTTCGTCTGTTTATGATGTCATTATGGTGTCAAAATTAAAATTCATTTCTGTCAGGGTTTTTTGTGCCAGATACCGGTCACCACGCGGTCCAGGCCTGCCAGATCTTTCAGAACCTGTACATCGGCAAAGCCGTGGGTTTCCATCAGCTCCCGCACTTCATCTCCCTGATCGTATCCAATTTCAAAACAGAGCTTTCCGCCCTCTTTTAAATAGCTTCCTGCCTGCTCTGTAATCTTCCGGTAAAAGACAAGACCGTCCGCACTGCCGTCGAGTGCCATCCGCGGCTCATGGTCGCGCACCTCCGGCATCAGCGTTTCAATCACATCCGTGCGGATATACGGCGGATTGCTTGCGATCACATCGAAGGTTCCCTCGATGTTTTCAAATAAGTTGCTCTTTACGAACGATGCCCGTCCGCCCGCCTGTGCGCCGTTCTTTTCCGCAACCTGTAAGGCTTTCTCGGAGAGATCCGCGCCGATTCCAGTGCAGTCCTCTCTCGTCACAAGAAGCGATATGAGAATGCATCCCGAACCGGTGCAGAGATCGAGAATCCGTGCATCTTTTGGAAGGCCGCGGAGCGCTTCCTCCACAAGAATCTCGGTGTCCTGCCGCGGAATCAGTACATGCTCATTCACAAAAAAAGGGATTCCGTAGAACCACGCCTCTCCGGTCAGCTGCTGCAGCGGAATGTGTTCGCCGCGCTTTCTGACCAGCGCTTCGTACTGCTCCTGCTGTTCTTTTGGCATTTCATCTTCACTGTGTACAAAGTAGGTGCTGTGGCTGATCCCGCAGACATGCTCCAGTAAAAGCCATGCGTCCTGCCGGGCTTCCTCCACCCCCTGCTTTTGTAAGTACAGAATAGCGGATTCCAGTGCAGATTTCAAGTTTTTTCTATCGTGCACACTCATCGGTCACGGCTCCTCATGTTCTTTCTTTTCGGTTTTGGCCGGGTACGTATAACCAAAGTTTTCGTTCAGGTACGCTCTCCAGTCAAACACAGCCTCCACAGCGGCGATCGCAACCTCTGCCATCTCGGCATCCGGCTCGCGCGTCGTCAGGTGCTGCAGCATCAGGCCCGGTTTACTGATCAGGTTGACCAGTTTATTGTCACTTTTTCCCGCCAGGCGGATAATTTCATACGAACGCCCGCGATCACCGGAATGAGAAGCAGGCGGATCACAATTTTCAGCACCGGGGAATCGACCCGGATGAACATGAAAAAGATGATGCTGATGACGATGACGTACATAAGAAAGCTCGTTCCGCAGCGCTTGTGCTCCCGGGAACTCTTTAAGACGTTTTCCACGTTCAGTTCCAGACCGTGCTCGACGCAGTTGATGCATTTATGCTCGGCGCCGTGGTACATGAACACGCGCTGAATGTCTTCCATACGGGAAATGGCTGCCAGATAGCCGAGGAACAGTGCCACACGCACAAAGGCCTCTGCCATCGCGGTCAGTGTCGTTCCGGCTCCCGCTTTGTGCAGCAGTTCGGACAGAAGTACGGCACCATCAGAAAGAGAACGACGGCGATGACAACGGAAAATGTGACGGTTCCGTACATCATCAGCCTGTCTGTCTTTTCTTTTTCGCTTTCTGCTGCTCCTCTTCCTCTTTCGTCGCCGGCTTTTTCTTTTCCTCCTCCTCGTCCTCATAGAACGAAGCGGATACATAAGGGAACTCATGCCGACGATCATCGAATCGGCAAAGCTGAAGACACCGCGCAGAATCGGAACTTTTAAAAGCCCCTTGTGCTTTGTCAGCGGCTTGTGCTGCTCTACTTTAACCTCAATCTCCCCGTCCGGCCGGCGTACTGCGACGGAATAGCGTCCTTGTTCATCATCATGACGCCTTCCATCACGGCCTGGCCGCCAATATTGGATGATTTCATAATTTACGTTTACCTCCTCAAAGGGGATTTTCTGCATCCGTAACGCAAGAACGGGCTGAGATCTTCCAACCTCAGCCCGTTTTTCATCTTGCTTGATTCAATTCTTATTTCATGCCGTATTTCTTGTTGAACTTCTCGATACGTCCACGAGCTGCAGCAGCTTTCTGCTGGCCAGTGTAGAACGGATGGCATTTAGAACAGATCTCAACATGGATCTCTTTCTTGGTAGAACCTGTTACGAAAGTATTTCCGCAGTTGCAGGTAACAGTTGCCTGATGGTATTCTGGATGGATTCCTTCTCTCATTTTATTCACCTCTTCTTAATATTGTTATCTTCTCAGATTTACTCTGATGATTTCGTATTTCAGGCTGACAAAATCTCATCAACCTTGCACAGCTTTCTCATTGTATCACACAATTTTGAAAATTGCAAGCCTTATACTTATTTTTGTTTTTTAAAATTTGAATCAGTTCGCCGTTGTTTCTGGTGCGGGCAAACATGTTCAGAATATTTTCCACGGCTTCCTCGGATTTCATGCCGTTTAATGCCTTCCGCATATTGTAAACGGCCTCCTGCTCATCCGGTGTCAGAAGCAGATCTTCTCTTCTTGTTCCCGATTTGGCTATGTCGATGGCCGGGAAGACGCGGGCGTTCCTGCAGTTTCCGGTCGAGCACGAGTTCCATGTTTCCGGTGCCTTTGAATTCCTCGTAAACGACATCGTCCATCTTGCTTCCGGTGTCCACAAGCGCCGTTGCAAGAATCGTCAGGCTTCCGCCCTCGCGCATGTTTCTGGCCGCGCCGAAAAACCGTTTCGGCATGTAGAGTGCTGCCGGATCGAGACCGCCGGAAAGGGTACGGCCGCTCGGCGGAACGGTCAGGTTGTAAGCTCTGGCAAGACGTGTGATGCTGTCGATGAAGATCGTAACGTCTTTTTTACTCTCCACAAGACGTTTCGCGCGCTCAATGACCATCTCGGACACGCGTTTGTGGTGCTCCGGCTGCTCATCAAACGTGGAATAAATAACCTCCACATTGGAGCCCTGGATCGCTTCTTTGATGTCGGTGACCTCCTCCGGCCGCTCGTCGATCAGAAGGATGATCAGATACATCTCCGGGTTGTTCCGCAGGATGGATTTTGCCGCATCCTTCAAAAGCGTCGTTTTTCCGGCTTTCGGCGGGGAGACGATCATGCCTCGCTGGCCCTTTCCGATCGGACTTACAAGATCCACGATCCGCATCGCCATGCTTCCGCCGGGCGCTCAAGGCGCAGCCGCTCATCCGGGAAGACCGGTGTCATATCTTCGAAATTGCCGCGGCGCATGATCTGGTCGAGCGGCAGATTGTTGACGCTCTTTAAGTATAAAAGGGCGCTGAATTTTTCGGTTGCGGACTTTACTCTCGTGTTTCCGCGGATGATATCTCCCGTTTTCAGTCCGAAACGGCGGATTTGGGACGGAGAAACATAGACATCGCTGTCGCCCGGCATATAGTTGTCGGAGCGGATAAATCCAAATCCGTCCGGCATGACCTCGAGGATGCCGCAGGCCTCCTGGCCGCTGTCGAGCGTGCTGGTTTCCTGACGCGGTTCCTGTCTCGTCTCTGGTCTTGCTTCCTGACGCAGCGGCTCCTGTCTCATTTCCTGCCCTGCTTCCTGACGCGGCTCCTGTCTTTGCTCTTCCTCACGGTTATTCTGATTATAATTCCGTGGTTCCTGAAATCTACGCTCATTGAAACGCGGCGCTCTTGGACGGTACTCCTGGCGCTCTCCGTTTTCACTGCGCTCTTCCCGGCGGACATACCGCGGTCTCTGGTACGGGCGCGCGGTGCCGTTTTCCGAGGTTTCCCGATTCTGGCGCTCCATACCGTCCTCCCGCTTTTCCTGCGGTTCCTGATTCTGATCTTGTACAGTTTCCGTCTTTTTTTCCTCTTTTAGAACCGCCGGCTCTTCCATGTTTTTCTGATTTTCTTTCTGATCTTCTTCCAGCATCCGCTCAATCAGCGCTTCTTTCCGCAGGGTGGAAATCCCCTTCATGTTTCTGGATTTTGCCAGCGCTTTCAGCGTGCTCAAAGGCAATGACTCATACTTTTCTCTTGTCATACCATTTTTCCTCTATCTATTCTCTATTTGATTTTCGGTTCTGTTTGGAGTTTTTAAGATATTTGATGCGCGAATATTTTTGCTGCAATTATTTAGAATCTGTTTTTTGTCATTTTACTGCTGTGGATTTTTCTGCGGTTAGTGGGACTCGAACCCACACGCCGAAAGGCACAGGAACCTAAATCCTGCACGTCTGCCAATTCCGTCATAACCGCATATTATTTTTTCGAGAAAAAGAAAAATCCCATAGAAAACCTCCATGGGCGTTTTCTACGGGTTATTTAGTGAAGCATCGGGATTCGAACCCCGGACAACTTGATTAAAAGTCAAGTGCTCTACCGACTGAGCTAATGCTCCGTATACTTTTGCATCCAACTGGGCTAGCTGGATTCGAACCAGCGAATGCAGCAGTCAAAGTGCTGTGCCTTACCGCTTGGCGATAGCCAATGTTTCGCCTTGCTGGCAGGGTGGATAAAGGGATTCGAACCCTTGGCCTCCAGAGCCACAATCTGGCGCGCTAACCAACTGCGCTATACCCACCATAATTACGACTTACAGTCTTTTTTCACTATTTAATTTTAGTGAAGCGTGCTTGGAGGGATTCGAACCCCCGACCCACGGCTTAGAAGGCCGTTGCTCTATCCAACTGAGCTACAAGCACACAGCTTCTACAAAATCGTAGCAGCAAGCGGGTGATGGGAATCGAACCCACGTATCCAGCTGGAAGGCTGGTGTTCTACCATTGAACTACACCCGCACGACATCGGGGTGACAGGATTCGAACCTGCGACCTCCTGGTCCCAAACCAGCGCTCTAGCCAAGCTGAGCCACACCCCGTAAACAAGGTTTCCCGATTTGCGTTTAACCCTTTCGCGCTCGACGCAAGATTTATTATATTACATTGTTTTCGGTTTGTCAACACTTTTTTTCATTTTTTTCAAAATGTTTTTGTGTTGTTTTGCTCTCACCGGACAACAAAGAGATCTTATCATATCTTTTCTCATCTGTCAACACCTAAATTGTATTTTTTTGACAAACTTTTTAATGATTAGTCAGAACCTGCTCCGGTACTACCCTGTTTTCTTTGGAATAGTCATGTTAGTTGCGATAATTCATTCGATTTTGGGCTGTTCTCCGCCCTTTTTCGACCCGTTTTTTAATCCAGATACTTGATTTCCACCGAAAGCTCATGCTCTTCGTTGATCGTCAGCATGGCATAGCTTGGTTTTCTTCCCATCTGACGCGGATACGTGAGGCTGCCCGGATTGACAATCCAGAGATTTCCACGCTTTTCTGCGACCGGCCGGTGCGTATGGCCGAACAGTACGATATCCACACCCCTGGAAAGCGCCTCCGCATAGATTCCCTCCAGGCCGAGCGATACGCCGTAGTTATGACCGTGTGTGATAAAGGCACGGTAATCATCAATGTTCACCTGAATCTCCGCCGGGAGGTTTGAAAACCAGTCGTTATTTCCCATGACCATATAGCACGGGCCGTTTACCTTGGATTTGATCAGGTCATCCATCCCTTCCACGTCACCGCAGTGGATCATGCCGTCGAACTCCTCACGTTCCATGGCCTCCTCGAGGTTATACATCCGTCCATGGGTATCGCTCACTATCAGAAATTTCATACTCATTCTCTTCCCTCTTCTTATTTCAAATATGATGCAATCTGTTCTTTCATCGCCGCCAGTGCTTTTCCTCTGTGGCTGACTGCGTTTTTCTCTTCCGGAGAAAGTTCTGCGGTCGTGCGGCTCATATCCGGCAGATAGAAAATCGGGTCATAGCCAAAACCGTTCTCCCCGCGTTCCTCGTAACCGATTTTTCCCTCGATCGTTCCTTTGGTGGTACAGACTGTTCCATCCGGGAAGGCGGCTGCAATCACACAGACGAATCGTGCCGTTCTTTTTTCCACCGGCACGCCCTCCAGGCGGTCAACGAGGCTCTGATTTTTGATGCGGTAGGACGTATCCTCTCCCATATATCTTGCCGAATAGACACCAGGCTCGCCGTTTAAGGCATCCACTTCCAGACCGGAGTCATCCGCCAGCACGATCGTGCCGCCGTCTGTGCATCCGGCAACGGTCTGTGCTTTGATTTTTGCATTCTCCTCAAAGGTTTTGCCGTTCTCATCGATCTCGACCGAAATGCCGGCTTCTTTCATCGAATAAATTTCCACCGGCAGATCCGCAAGGATTTCACGGATTTCTTTCATTTTGCCGGCATTTCCTGTTGCAAATACAATTTTTTTCATAACCGTTTTCCTTCTTTCACGCTGAAATAACTTGCGATCATTATACCGTATGTGTGACGCAAACACAAGAACCCTGTCACAAAAAAAGACCCCCGTTTTATCCGGGAGCCTTTTTGTAATCACACATTATTTTGCTTTTTTCTGATTTGCCAGAGTCTTGAATCCATCGACAGCAGGATCAGCGCCAGGATGACAAGCAGGCCTGCCAGCACGATACGTGCTACGCACCAGCCGATGCCAACGCCTGCGCCAAGGCCCTTGAAGTTTGCGATCAGGGTCTGTACAAGAGATGTTGATGGTTACGATCAGCATGAATACCATCGGGAACAGGAACATTTTGTTGTTTTTGCCGACTTTTCCGAGCCAGGTGGCAACAGCAAGAAGTCCGATGGCTGCCAGCAGCTGGTTGGATGCACCGAACAGCGGCCAGATTTTGGAATAACCGGTCAGGCCAAGGCCGATGCCGAGTACTACGGTGATAACGGTTGATACAACCGGATTGGTCAGAACGGCTTTGTAGCCGGTTGCCTCTTTGTAAGTCTGTCCCGGCTCAAGCCAGAACTCCTGGAACATGTATCTTGCCAGACGGGTTGCGGTATCCAGAGAAGTCAGGCAGAATACCGATACAGTCAGAACCAGCAGAGAGTACAGTACATGGGTCGATCCGCCAAGTCCCGGAATGGTTGCTACCATCTCGGAGATACCGGTTGCAAATACAGCGGTCGGAACAACGGTGGTTCCGTCTGCGTATCTGGACCAGATGTAGCCGACTGCACACAGAGATACAATCGCAAGCGCACACTCAATCAGCATACCGCCGTATGCGATCGGGCGGGCATTTTTCTCGTTATCAAGCTGTTTCGATGTTGTTCCGGAACCAACAAGTGAGTGGAATCCGGAAATTGCACCGCAGGCAATCGTTACGAACAGTGCCGGGAACATAAATCCAAGAGAGCTTCCGGTCGGAGCCAGCGTATCTTTGAAACCGGTGAAAGCCGGGATATCCAGGGATGCATGGCCCATCAGGGCACTTCCGATGACACCGACAATGGCTACGATCATCATAAAGTACAGAAGGAAGGAGCTTAAGTAGTCACGCGGCTGAAGCAGAATCCAGACCGGCGCAACGGAAGCTACTGTGATATAGATACCAACAATCACCATCCATGCTGTCTCGGAGAGATAGATCGGATGGAAGTTTAAGCCAACAACTACGCAGACAACGATTGCTGCAATGCCTGCGATGGTGGAAACGCCAAGAGATACATTTCTTCTGTATACCATGAAGCCGAACACAACGGCAAGTACGATAAACAGAATGGAAATCATAGCGGTTGTTGCATTTGCAGAACTCGCTGCCACATCGACAGCGCCGCTCTCGGTATAGGTCGCTTTAAAGGTGTTTGCAACGATGGAACCGAATGCTGCGACAACGAGAATCAAGGTCAGGTAAGCAAATACGATAAAGAGCTTTTTCGCTTTGCTTCCCATCGTGTCTGCGATAACCTCACCGATAGACTGTCCTTTGTGGCGCAGGGACGCAAACAGTGCGCCGTAATCGTGAACGCCTCCAAAGAAAATACCGCCGATGAGTACCCATAAAAGAACCGGAACCCATCCAAAGACAGCGGCCTGAATCGGTCCGTTGATCGGGCCTGCGCCTGCGATGGATGAGAAGTGATGTCCCATTAAGACAGGAGCTTTGGCAGGAACGTAGTCCACACCGTCCTCCTCGGTGAATGCAGGGTTTTCCGTTTCGGATCAACGCCCCACTGCCCGGCAAGCCATTTTCCGTAGAATACGTATCCGGCGATCAGAATGCCGATTCCGACAACCAGTACAAGAATACTATTCATTTGTTTTTTCCTCCCTCTTTTTGGTAGAATAAATTTATAGATAACTAAGACCGGAACATCTTAGCATATCCCTTTACCAATTCCCAAGCCGCCCGGTTTCCAAACACTTTCTGTTCTGCCGTATCAAAGACGAGCAGCCGCACCTGACAGTAGCCTCTCAAAGAAAACCGGTAATTTTTATAATACTTATATTTTCGGATTTTCTTCTTTACGCTGTCCGCAACCGGTTTGTCCGCAAAAAATACCGGTGACCAGCGTGTACATGTGGTCGGTATCCGGTACTTCCTTCCCCTCGCGAACCACCTTTGGCTCTATCCATTCTGTCAGGTCCGTCAGAAATGTTTCGACGTCCTGGTCGTTCAGTTCTTCCACCGCTTTAAAATACGCATGCTCATGACAGCTGATCCTCCACAGCTCTGCTTTCTTTGAGAGCACGTATTTTGCGCCGCTCTCGTGGTAGCTTGCACAGGCATCGTATGTATGGCCGTTTACTTCGGACGGCTTTACGATATCGTAGCTCCTCTCGTAGGAATGCAGCAGCCTGTCTCTGATCTCCTGTCCGTTCATGGTTTCCTCCGCTTGATGAAAAAATTTCGCATGAGGACAGTTTAGCACAGTAGTGCAGTGATTTCAAGAAAATATTAAACTTTTCTAAAATTCTTCTTTTAATTTTTGTTATCAAAAAGGAGCAACGCCAAAAATCATTCGGCATTGCTCCTCCATTTGTATTATTTCTGTTCTTTTTCCCGGCGCGGCGGCTTCGGTCCCGCGTACTGGTAAAAGTAGGTTTTCAGCATTCCATTGTAAATTTTACGGTTTTTATCCGCCTTTTTGCCGAGATACCGCTCGGCATCCTCGTAGCTCGTGATCAGATACATCGACCAGGAATCGAGAGCGCGGTACCGCTCTCCTAATGTCTGATACAGGGCCGGAAGATCTTTTTTGTCCTCCAGGCGCTCACCGTACGGCGGGTTGGTAATCAGAAAACCGTATTTTTTCGGGTGCGACAGCTCGGCAACCGGACGCTGCTGGAAATGGATCAGGTGATCCACACCGGCCAGCTTTGCGTTCTCTCTGGCACTCTTGATGACATCTCCGTCGATATCAAAGCCTGAATATCTGTCTCAATATCGTTCCGGATCCGGTAGCGTGCATCCTCCGCCGCATCCATCCAGCATTTTTCGGCACGAGGTGCGTCCACTGCTCCGCAAGGAAAGAACGGTTGAGACCCGGTGCAATATCGGCCGCCATCATGGCCGCCTCGATCGGGAACGTACCGCTTCCGCAGAACGGATCGACAAGAATCCGGTCACCCTTCCACGGAGTCAGCATGATAAGTGCTGCGGCAAGGGTCTCGGTGATCGGCGCTTTCGCGGTCAGCTTGCGGTAGCCTCTCTTATGAAGGGAAACGCCGGAGGTATCGAGTCCGATCGTAACCTCGTCTTTTAAAATCGAAACACGGATCGGGTACTGTGCACCGTCCTCCGGGAACCACTCCATGTGGTAGACCTGTTTCAATCGCTCGACAATCGCTTTTTCATAATCGACTGGATATCGGACGGGCTGAAGAGCTTACTCTTGATGGAGTTTGCCTTCGTTACCCAGAACTTTCCGTTTTTCGGGATAAATTTCTCCCACGGGAGCGCTTTTGTCGCTTCAAAGAGTTCATCGTACGTTTCGGCGTGGACCTGTCCTACTTTGAGCAGGATACGCTCGGTCGTGCGAAGGAACAGGTTGGCGTAGGCGATTCCCTCTGCATCTGCAAGAAACGTTACTTTTCCATCCTCCACGCGCTCGATTTCGTAGCCGAGGTCGAGGATTTCACGTTTCATCACCGCCTCCAGGCCGAAGTGGCACGGGGCGATCAGTTCATATAATTCCATACTCTCCCGTCCCTCTTATAATGTGAGCTGTTTTACGACGGTGCCGTCAAAGCCTTTGATCGTAAATACGCCGTCCTCGAGGATTGCATAGGTCGGGATATTGCCCTCTTTCGGCAGAGATACAGGAAACCCGGTTCAGAAGGTGTGTGCGCCTTTTTCTCGGCACGCAGGACGTGGGTATGGCCGTACAGGAAGATATCTCCATCCATCAGCGGCGGCAGATTCTGCTCATTGTAGATGTGGCCATGGCTCATATAGAAGGTATGGCCTCCCTCGATCAGGATGCCGTAATCTGCCAGCACCGGGAACTCCAGTACCATCTGATCTACTTCTGCGTCGCAGTTTCCGCGCACGTTGGTGAGGTACTGTTTTTTCTCATTCAGCATGGCGATGACCTGTTTCGGTGCGTATTCTTTTGGAAGATCGTTTCTCGGGCCGTGATAGAGAAGGTCGCCTAACAGAAACAGGCGGCTTGCGCCCTCTGCCTCGAAGGCTTCCAGCATTTTTCTGCAGTAATAGGCAGAACCGTGAATATCAGATGCAAACATGTATTTCATATCGTGATCTCTCTTTCGTTTTGTGGTTTGGTTTTGTATTGTTTTCTGTTTCATCTTACCGTATCTTTTCCCGCTTGACAAGAAGAAATGTTGGATTGCCGCCCCCTTACAGCTCTTCTCCCGCCACCAGATATCGTCCGCGGTATGCATGCATTCCGCCGATGACCGTTTTGACCTCGTATCCGTTCTCCGCCAGCCGCTTTCCCTCCGCCATGCTCGCGGCACCCCGCTCACAGCAGATCACAAGAATTTTGTCCCGCGGCAGACAGACCCGTTCGAGCAGATGGTCATAGGGAAGATTCACCGCTCCTTTCACATGCCCTTTTTCGTATTCCCGCCGCTCCGCACATCGATGATCATCGCCCACGGTTTTCCCACGTACCAGTCCAGCTGGTCTGCCGCCAGCAGTGTCATGCCTGCCATATCCTGGTCCCCCTCTCCGGATCTGACTTTCTCTCCTGTTTTATATGTATGCAGAAACCGGCGGCAGAGTCCGTATGGGACCCTCCGCCGGCTTTTTCTGCCGGAATCCCAAGGTTTACTTAGTATTTTTCATACTCATCCTTCTCGTCCTGCTCCCGGTTCTGCTGACCGTAGGATGACATCTCACGGTCTTTCACATGATTGCAGTCTCTGCTGTTCTTCTGGTTTTTGCTGTATTCGCTTTTCTCGTATCCGTTTTTGCTGTACTCGTTTTTGCTGTATTCATTTTTGCTGTTTCTGGTCATAATCTTGTTTCCTCCTGAATGTTTTTTTGTCCTGCGACATCCTTTAGTATCGCTTTTTCCGCGCAGATTATGCATCCAGAACCCTGTTTTTCCACGGTATCTGTTCCAAAGTGGGGAATGCAAGCCCAAAAATACAGTGTTTTTCCTGCTTTCGGACCACTGCTTTCCAAATTGTGGTAATTTTTTCCAACTTTTGAATTTCGATGTTGCTTTTTCCCGTTATCTGTATTATAATCAATTTTGTAAAAGAATTTACCCTTCATAAATTTTTTTACAATTAATAACCCCTTATTAATTATTTATACTCCCCTTGAAGACCGGTAGCTCCCCTGCCGGTCTTTCTTTTTGCAATTATTCAGAGCCATGCAAAATTTCAAGAAGAACTGTGAGTCATGCTCGCATGAACGAACAGTTCTTCTTGATTTATATGGCGAGAAGCCACATCGAGATGCAGCGCAGCGGAATCGAGATGTGGCTCTGAATAATTGCAAAAAGAAAGTCTGCATCAGCAGACTTTCCTCCTTTTTCCCGTTCTGTATATATGATTAGAATTCTACTTTTTCACCTTTTGCCGCTTTTGCTACGGTTCCTGCGAGGACGATCAACGCCATGAGGTTTGGAATTACCATCAGGCCGTTAAAGAGGTCTGACAGGTTCCATACGAGATCCACTTTCAGCAGAGAGCCGAGGAAAACGAACACAACGACGATCAGCGAGAACGGAACGACTGCTTTCTTTCCGAACAGATACTGTACGTTCTGTCTTGCGAAGAAGTACCATCCGACGACGGTCGAGAATGCAAAGAACAGAAGACAGATCGCTACGAACGCCGGTCCGAAGCCTTTGAGGCCGGTTCGGAATGCCGCCTGTGCGACCGGGGTTCCTTTAACACCGGTACTCATCATCTCTTCCAGAACGCCGGAAGAAAGAATAACGAGAGCGGTCATGGTCAGGACAACGAAGGTATCAATAAAGACACCGATCATCGCTACTTCACCCTGATCCTCCGGGTTCTCGACATCGGCAATCGCATGGGCATGCGGGGTGGAACCATACCGGCTTCATTAGAGAAGAGGCCTCGGGCAACACCGTAACGCATGGCTTTCCGCACGGTAATACCGGCTGCTGCACCAAATACGGCGTCCGGACGGAATGCACAGATAAAGATCGAGCAATCGCTGACGGCACATGCTGGATGTTGATCAGAATAACAACAAGGGCTCCGACGAGATACAGTGCTGCCATCACCGGAACAACTTTTTCGGTGAAGGATGCGATACGGGAGATACCTCCGATGAAAATGAATGCGGCGAGAACGGCTACAATCACACCCATCACCCATTTCGGTACGGAAAATGCGGTGTAGAACGCATCACTGATGGAGTTCGACTGTACCATATTTCCCATAAAGCCAAGCGCCAGAATAACGCTACGGCAAAGAAGCCTGCCAGTGCTTTTCCAAACGTTCCCTTGAATGCGTGGGTAATGTAGTAAACCGGTCCTCCGATGATTCCCCGCTCTCATCGGCGCGTTTGGAGATCTGCGCGAGATACGCCTCGCCGTAGATCGTTGCCATGCCGAAGAACGCAGCAAGCCACATCCAGAAGATGGCTCCCGGGCCGCCGGATACGAGTGCGGTCGCACATCCTGCGATGTTTCCGGTTCCGACCTGTGCGGCGATCGCTGTTGCAAGCGCCTGGAAGGAAGTCATGCCGTCTTTTCCGGCCTTCTTACCCTTTAACGAGAAACCGCCGAAGACGCGGTTCCACGCGGTCTTAAACTTCTTACCTGTACAAAGCGGGTCCGAACAGAGAAATAAACTCCCGTACCTACCAGCAGAAACAGCAGTACGCTGTTCCAGAGCACATCACTGATCTGCGCAATTGCCTGATTCAATGCATCCATTTTCTTTTCTCCCTTTCCATTCGACGTATGGTCTGAACGATGTGGATCACACATCCGCACCGTTTTGAGAAAAAAATACCATCTCCTGCGGAATTTTTCCTGCAGAACATGGCTCTGATTGAAAAATACAGCAAAAAACCGCGCTTCCGGAATTTTTTCGTTTCTGCGCACCGCTTTTTTTGTTCCGCGGCTGTTTTTCTTCTGTATCTTTTTTGACTCTGTCCTTTTGCCTGAGAGATTCTGCATCGCTGCATTGCACCTTCGGCACTCTTTTCAAGAGCTTCTCCAGAGACCACTCCGTTTTTAGTCCTCGCCGTCTCCCGTCCGTTCTTGTTTTAAGAAGAGAACCAGCACCTGAAAGTTTTACTTCTTCGGTCGTGCACCTTTCGAAAATTAAATTTCCAAAAGCTCTCCGCACATTTTCTAAAAACTTCTACGTCTTTTTTTATTTTTGTAAAACTATAGCACCTGTGATAGGATTCGTCAATACCCCATGCCGTATTTTTTTCAGAATATTGCAAAAACATATAAAAATCAGCAGATCTGAGCGCGCACGCCTCAAAATCGCCATGCGCGGCACAGATCTGCTGTTCTCTTTTCCAAATATCTTTTATGACGCCTGGAACTGGCTGTTGTACAGATTGTAGTAGAAGCCTTTCTTCTCAAGAAGCTCCTCATGGCGTCCCTGCTCGATAATCTTTCCGTCTTTCATGACGAGGATCAGCGAAGCGTTGCGGATCGTGGACAGACGGTGGGCAACGACGAAACTCGTTCTGCCTGCATCAGCTTGTCAAACGCCTCCTGAACCTGCAGTTCGGTACGGGTATCGATGCTGGAGGTCGCCTCGTCGAGGATCAGCATCGGCGGCAGGCAGAGCATGACACGGGTGATACAGAGAAGCTGTTTCTGCCCTGGCTGATGCTGTCTTCGCTGAGAACCGTGTCAAGTCCCTTCGGCAGACGCTTGATAAACTCCCAGCTGTGTGCCTCTTTGGCCGCATTGATGATCTCCTCTTCCGTCGCATCCGGCTTTCCGAAGCTGATGTTGTCGCGCACGGTTCCCTGTTTGATCCAGGTATCCTGCAGCACCATACCAAAGCAGCTGCGGAGCGCATGGCGGGACAGTTCGTCGATCGGCTTTCCGTCGATGCAGATCTTTCCGGCATCGACATCATAGAAGCGCATCAGCAGGTTGATAAACGTCGTCTTTCCGCATCCGGTTGGGCCGACAATGGCAACACGCATGCCCGGCTGTACGTCAAGATTAAAGTTCTCGATCAGTTTTTCTCTTTGTCATAACTAAATGCTACATCATCGATCGTCACATTTCCCGTCACGGTATCGATCGTTCCGGCCGGGTCTGCACTCTCCTCTTTCTCTTCCAGAAGAGCAAAGATACGGCCTGCGCAGGCAAGCGCGTTCTGCATCTCGGTGATAACGGAACTGATATCATTGAACGGTTTCATATACTGGTTTGCGTACGACAGCAGAACAGAAAGTCCGCCGACGGTCAGCGCGCCGCCCGGGATCATGAAAGCTCCCACAAGGGCAACACCGGCATAGATCACGTTGTTGACAAAACGGGTGGACGGGTTCGTTAAGGAACTGTAGAACACGGCCTGCTGGCTGTATTTCTGCAGATCTTTGTTGATCTCTGCAAAACGCTCGGAAGCTTTTTCCTCATAGCCGAACGCTTTGACTACTTTCTGGTTTCCGATCATCTCATCGATGAGTGCGGTCTGTTTTCCTCTCGTCTCACTCTGTTTCTGGAACATTTTGAACGAGCGGCCGGAAATAAATTTTGCCACGAAGAAGCTCAGAGGTGTCAGGCAGATCACAAGAAGGGTGATCCATACGTTCTTCGAGAACATGAAAAACAGTGTCACAATAATGGTTACGATGCCGGAGAACAGCTGCGTAAAGCCAAGCAGAAGACCGTCCGATAAGATATCGGTATCTGCGATAACACGGCTTACGATGTCTCCGGAGCTGTGCTGATCCAGATAGGACAGCGGCAGCACCTGGATATGACGGATCGCCTGGGAACGAAGGTCGCGCACGATGCGGTACGTCATACGGTTGTTGATCAGGTTCATGATCCATGCGGAAAGTGCGGAAACGAGGGCAAAGAATACGATTCGTTTCAGATAGAACCACATCTCCGGGAAATTGACCTGGTGGGCTGCAACGACCTCATCGATCGCATCGCCGAACAGGATCGGAATATAAAGCTGTAAAATAACGGTAACCGCAGCCAGGACAATACTAAGGCCTAAGAAAATTTTATAATTTCCGATAAACGCCATCAGCTTTTTCATGACCTGCATGCCGCTTTTTCCGGACTTGTTTTCTGTCTTTTTCATGCGATCACCCCGCTTTCGTTGTTATAAGCTGCACGCTCTTCCGGGAACTGGGAGAAGTAAATCTCGCGGTAAACCTCGCAGGTTTCATCAGCTCGTCGTGTGTGCCGTTTCCTTCGAGCGTACCATTTCCAAGAACGAGGATCTGGTCTGCCTGACGGATGCCGGCGATTCGCTGGGATACGAGGAAGGTTGTCGTGTTTCCTTCGAGATTGTGGACGGCTTTGCGGAGTTTTGCATCCGTTGCAAAGTCAAGCGCACTCGAGCTGTCGTCCAGAATCAGGATTTCCGGTTTTTTTACCAGCGCACGCGCAATAGAAAGACGCTGTTTCTGTCCGCCGGAGAGGTTCTTTCCATTCTGCTCCAGCATAAAATCGAGCTGATCCTGTTTGCCTTCTACGACTTCTTTCGCCTGGGCTGTGGTGAGCGCCTCCCAGATTTCTGCATCGGTGGCGTCCTCTTTGCCCCACCTCATATTGTCGCGGATGCTGCCTTTAAAGAGCACTGCTCTCTGCTGAACAACACCGACTTTATTGCAGAGCTCTTCTTTCGTGTAATTCTTTACATTCTCGCCGTCTACCATGACGTCACCGCTGGTCGCATCGTAGAAACGGGAAATCAGGCTGACCAGCGTCGATTTTCCGCTTCCGGTACCGCCGATGATTCCGATGGTCTGTCCGCGTTTTGCGGTAAAGCTGATATCCGATAAGCTCTCTGCGCCGCTCCTGCATAGGTGAAGCTGACATTTTTAAATGTAACAGCTGCATCGCCAGTTACTTTCTTTGCAGCGCCGCCTTTTGCCGGGTAGTTCATGGTTGTCGGAACCGCCAGTACGCCGGAGACACGCTCTGCACAGGCAACGGATTTGTTTAAGGTGATGATGAGCGATGCCAGTTTGATCAGTTCCACGATGATCTGCAGCATGTAGTTGTAAAGTGCGACACCTGTCCCTGCTGCATACTGCCGATGTTAACCTGAAGCCTGCCTGCCAGATCAGGACAACGGCTGCGATGTTGATGAGACATAGGTCAGCGGATTTAACAGTGCGGAAATTTTTCCGACAAACTCGTTCAGACAAGTCAGCTCATCGTTGCTCTTTTCGAAATCGGCAACAGACTGCTCCTCACGGCAGAACGCACGGATGACACGGACACCGTTCAGATTTTCTCTTGTCATTCCGGTGACGCGGTCGAGTGCCGCCTGTACCTTTTTGAACAGCGGGATGCTGACCAGCATAATGCCGAATACGGCAACGAACAGGATCGGAATAGTAACCAGGAATACGATGGCACATTTTACGTTGACGGTAAATGCCATCACAACGGAACCGAATACGATAAACGGACTCCGCAGCAGCAGACGCAGACCCATGTTGATTCCGTTCTGCACCTGGTTGATATCGTTGATCAGACGGGTGATCAGCGTATCGGTTCCAATGGTATCCAGCTCCGTAAAGGACAGAGCCTGGATGTGGTCAAAGACCGCCTGGCGAAGCTCGGTTGCACAGCCGACGCTCGCTTTTGCCGCGAAATACTGCGCGGTGAAGCTGCAGCAAAGTCCGACTGCCGCCATCAGAACGAGGATTCCAAAACGGCTGACGATGTACGGACGTTATTGCCTGCGATACCCACATCGATGATCTGGCAACAACCATCGGCACCAGAAGGTCGAATACGACTTCCAGAAGCTTGAACAAAGGAGCGATGATGCTCTCTTTTTGTAGTGCTTCAAGTAGACTCCAAGACTTTTCATCTTCTTTTTCACTCTCCATTTCTTTGTTTCTTGACATTGACAGTATAATCTCATATGATTAATACGAATAGTATTGTTTTTATAGCTTAGTGATACAATTTTAATATCATAGATAATTTCACGAAAGGAAGTCTCTTATGGAACTGCGCCAGCTTGAATATTTCCGCGTCATCGCCGAAACCGAAAGCATTCACGAGGCCGCCCGCCGCCTCAATATGTCCCAGCCGCCGCTCAGTTATCAGTTAAAGCAGCTGGAAGCCGAACTGAACGTCACTTTATTTGAACGTACCCGCCAGCGTCCGCCTGACCGAAGCCGGAAAACTGCTGTACGACCGCTCCGCCAACCTGCTCGAGTACGTGAAATCGACGGAGCTTGAGGTCGCAAAGGTCGGCAAAAGCGGGTTCTGCGCCTCGGCATCACACCGACCACCGTTGCGACGATCATGCCGTGCGTCTCGCTTTTTCCCGCCGCAATCCCGATGTTAACTTCGAGGTGCACGACGGCATCACCTACACGCTGTACCGCTATCTGATGGACGGCATCATCGACATTTCCATCGCCCGCACGCCGCTGCGGCTCGACGATGTCGACTATAAAATTTTAAGCTCTGAACCTATGATTGCCGTTTCTTCAAAAGATATGCTTCCCGAGAAGAACGGATCGCTAAAGCTCCCGGATCTTTTGAATATTCCGCTCATCATCTACCGCCGGTATGAGGCGCTCATCATGGATGCGTTCCACTCGCGCGGCATGGAGCCCGATCTTTTCTGCGTCTGCGACGATCCCCGCGGCGCGATGCTCTGGGCAAAGGAAGGCCTTGCCACTGCCATTTTCCCGCAGTCCATGAGCTCTCTCTGCCAGGGACTCCGCATCCAGCCGCTCGCAGAAAGCGACCTGGAAACGCAGATCGCCGTGATCTGGAAAAAGGGGCGGAAACTCTCTCCGCTTCTGCAGGACTTTGTCGATGCCTGCATGGAGAGCATATTATAATAGAAGAAGTCCGCTGCGCCGGTCTCTTTTTCAGGGATCAGCACAGCGGACTTCTTTTTTTTATTTCTCATTCTTTTTACTGCACAAACAGCAGCGCGATATTCAGCAGTGTCACAATCACCGCAATCGCAAACAGGGCAATTTTCAGCTGCAGACTGTTCGCGTATTTTCCCATGACTTTTTTCGAGGACGTCAGATAAATCTGTGTAAATACCGTAATCGGGAGCTGCATTCCAAGGAACATCTGTGAATAGAGAAGGCCCTGGAACGGGGAATCAATCAGAAGAATGACCGCTGCGGCCGGGATCATGGTAAGAAGGATTCCCCAGCGTGTCTCCTTACTCTTGATCTCATACGGCTTGTTAAAAATCCCCGAAAAATCGTTCCGCCCGCCATTCCCGCGGTGATGCTCGATGAAATTCCGGCGAGCAGAAGCGCTGCTGCAAAAATCACCGATGCGGCATTTCCAAGGAGAGGTGTCAGCATCTTTCCCGCCGTTGCGAGATCATCCACCTGCTTTGCATTCTGCGGCTGGAAAAACGTTGCGGCCGCCATCAGGATCATTGCACTGTTGATGGCCCATCCGATGATCATGGAAAACAGGGTGTCTTTGAACTCATACTTTAACTGGCGCGCAATCACCTCATCATCCTCAAGATTCCACTGGCGGCTCTGAATAATTTCCGAGTGGAGAAACAGGTTGTGCGGCATGACGACCGCACCGAGGACGCTTAAGATGACCGGCATTGAGTGCTCTGGAAACGACGGTTTTACCCAGCCGACAGCCGCCTGCGCCCAGTCGATATCGGCGATCCAGACCTCAAAGAGGAACGAAAAGCGATCAGCGAGACAAACACAATGATCAGTTTTTCAATCCGTTTGTAAGCACTTGTAAACTCACAGATCAGAACCAGCACGAGAATCATCATGCTGCCGAGCTTGATCGGAATGCCGAACAGCATCTGGAGCGCAATCGCACCGCCGAGGATCTCCGCCATTGCGGTCGCCACCGCTGCCATCATCGCCGTCGCAAGAATCGTGTTTTTCAGCCACGCAGGCAGATAGAGCTCGCCGCCTCCGAGAGGCACTTTCCCGTGACAATGCCGAGATGCGCCGCATTGTGCTGCAGAAAAATCAGCATGATCGTGGACAGGGTGACCATCCACAGAAGCTCGTAGCCGTAACCCGATCCGGCGGCAATGTTGGATGCCCAGTTTCCCGGTCGATAAAACCGACCGTGACAAGAAGTCCCGGGCCGAGATAGCGGAGAAAATTCATGCCCGCCGTCTCTTTTCGTTTTCGATTTTGTTTCATATTCTTTCCTTTCTGACAATTTGATGCGGAACCGGCCCATCCAGGACCGGCAGAAATCGTTTTGTTGTGGTTTTGGCTGCTTTAGTTAGTTACAACTAACCGCATTGTACATGGGATTTTTCAAAAAGTCAAATCCTGTTTTCTCTTTCTTGTGCTTCACCGTCCGCTGTGCTACAATAAAACTGCTTATTTTGAACTAAAAGGAGAATTTTTATCATGATACGACTTGCCGTCCCGGAGGATTTTACTTCGCTCATGTCAATCTATGCGTACGCCCGCTCTTTTATGCAGGAAACCGGAAATCCGAATCAGTGGGGAAACCATTTTCCGCCGGAGGAGCTGATTCACAACAGAATCCGTGACAAACAGCTTTTTGTCCTGGAAGAAAACGGCACGCTGCACGGCGCGTTTGCCTTCATCATCGGTGAGGATCCGACGTATCTGCAGATCGACGACGGCTCCTGGCTCTCCGATGCGCCGTATGGCACGATCCACCAGGTTGCCTCAGACGGAACAATCCACGGATTTTTCTCCCAGATCGTCGATTACTGCTGGACACAGATCCCGCACCTGCGCGTCGATACGCATACGGACAATCAAATCATGCAGCATCTGATCCAGAAAAACGGATTTGAACGGCGCGGCATCATCTACGTACTGAACCACTCTCCGCGGATTGCATTTGAGCGCGTAAAATAAAACACCAAACGAAAACACCGGATCGTCACCGCTTCGCAGACTTTTCAGCCGCGGAATCACCGTTGGATCCAGGTAATATAAGGATCCGACGACCTGTCCCATCATCCCCTTTTTCGATCTTTCGTGTGTCATTTTTTACCAACCTTATATCTTCTTACCCTCCAATATACACTTGCCCGTACCGAAATGCAAAGAAAATCCGCTTTTTCCCCTCTGTTTCTGCACATTCCTTTGTGCAGAATACAGATGCAGAAAAAACGGATTTTCTTTTGCATTTTTCTTTATGCGTGGATTCCTCTGTTCTCGTCTCCGGTCTCGTTTACGCCGAATTCGTAATCGTTGCCCGGCAGAATCATGTTCAGCAGGATTCCTGCGATGGCTGCAATGGCAAGTGCAGTCAGGGTGACGGTCGTTCCGCCGATCGTAAAGGAGAGACCGTTGCTGAAGCCCAGTCCGCAGACAAAGATGACGCCCGCGATGATCAGGTTTCTCGATTTGGTCAGGTCTACTTTATTCTCTACCACGTTGCGCACACCGATGGCAGAAATCATACCGTACAGCATGAAGCTGACGCCTCCGATGATGGAGGACGGCATGGTGCTGATGAGTGCCGATACCTTCGGAATGAAGCTGACGATAATCGCAAAGACTGCGGCAATACGGATGACTCTCGGGTCATGTACGCGGCTCAATTCCAGAACGCCGGTGTTCTCGCCGTACGTCGTGTTGGCCGGTCCGCCGATGAAACCTGCCATTGCGGTTGCAAGACCATCACCGAGCAGGGTTCTATGCAGGCCCGGATCAGAAAGGAAGTTCTCTCCTACGGTTGCAGAGATCGCCGACATATCGCGACATGCTCCATCATAGTCGCGATCGCGATCGGTGCCATGATCATAATGCTGGTCAGATCGAATTTGCAGAGCTGCAGCGGCGGAAGTCCGACGATGCCTGCCTGTGCAACCGACGCAAAGTTGATGATCACGGATCCGTCCGGATTTTTGATGCCGAGTGCATTCAGGACAACTGCCACAGCGTAGGCAATCACAACGCCCATCAGAATCGGAATGATTTTGAGCATTCCTTTTCCCCAGATGTTGAAAATGATGATGACTGCCAGCGCAACCAGTGCCAGGAACCAGTTCGTCGAAGCATTATTAATGGCGGAACCAGCAAGGCTGAGGCCAATGCAGATGATAACCGGACCTGTGACAACCGGCGGCAGGTAGCGCATCACGCGTTTGACGCCGACCATGCGGATGATCAAGGCAAAAATCAGGTACAGAAGACCTGCTACCACAATACCTCCGCAGGCATAGGCTGCCTTGTCATTGACACTCATGCTGGCATATTTTCCGGTATTCAGGTTTGCAACAGCGGCGAAACCGCTTAAGAATGCAAACGAAGAACCAAGAAATGCCGGTACTTTAAATTTCGCGCACAGATGGAACAGCAGCGTTCCAAAGCCGGCGCAGAACAGTGTGACAGATACGGTAAGACCGCGGGACGGCCCCTCGCCGCATGCGTCTACAAAGTAGCTGTTTACCAGAATCGGCACCAGAATGGTTGCACCGAACATGGCAAACATGTGCTGCAATCCGAGAATCAGCATTTTAGGAATGCCGAGCTTTCTCGCATCGCGGATGACTCCATTAGACTCGTTCATACGTCTCTCCCTCTCTTTTGTTTTTCCTTCCCATTATAGGCGTTATATTCTGGAAATACAAGCGAAAGATTCCGTTCCGCACACTTTAATTTTCAAACGGGCGGACACGAAGGGTAACACCTAATTCATCGCAGATTTCCCGGCATTTCTGAATCTTTTCTTCCGGCATAACTTTCTCGACAACGGTCATCACAACATTCGGCACATACTGTTTTGCAAGCACTGCAAACTCCTTGATAGCCTCGTACGACTGGATGCCGAATTTCGACCGTGTGAGCTCCAGAAATTCTTTTTCATCCGGCGCGTTTAAAGAGATCGAGACGGTATCAAATCTTCCCTTTAATTCCGGGGTGACATCTCTTCCATAGATCAGGTTGGCAAGACCGATCGTATTCAGACGCACTTTCAGGTTCGGATACGTTCCTTTTAAGGAATCGATCACCCGACAGACATCCTCAAGCCGCTCAAGCGGTTCTCCGAAGCCGCAGAAGACCAGTTCATTGATCACGTTCAGATCGTACTGTGCGAACAGCTCCAGCATCGTCTCAACGGATGGCTCGCCCTCTTTTAACCACAGTGTCATTTCCCTATTGCTGCTGTTTCGTCTGGCGCAGACAGAACACACAGCTGCACGGGCATTTGTTTGTCATGTTGACATAGACATTTTTTCCGGTAAGATCGCCGCTCTTTGCAAGGTCGAGATACCCTTCCTCGCCGACGGCTCCGGTTACAGTATATAAATACATTACGCTTCCTCCGTTAAGTCCTTCATAAACATTTCAAAGCAGAGTCCCCAGTAGCTCGGCACTTCGTTTTCTTCGCAGTAGCGGATGCATTTCGATACGTAATCCGCCGCCTTTTTCACCGACTCGTACAGGCTGTGGCCGTTCAGATACATGCCTGCGATAATTGCCGCAATGACATCTCCCGTACCGCTCCGGTCGCCGCCGATGCGGTCTACCATGACAATCTGGAAGTCTTCGCCTTTGTTATAGATAAAGTTGGCAATCTGCGTCTGGTTAAAGTGGATGCCCGTCACCACGATGTGTTTCGGTCCCCGCTTTGCCAGTTTTCCGCACATCTCTTTCAGCTCCTCAATCGAAGCCCCGTTCTCCGGATACGGCGCATCGAGCAGTGTACAGAGTTCTGTCAGGTTCGGTGTGATGATATCCGCGTAGTGAACCAGCTCTTTCATCTTGTCGCACATCTCTTTCGTGTACGTCCGATACAGCTTCCCATAGTCTCCCATGACCGGATCGACGATGACAAAGTTGCGGTCCGTCTTGAAATGGCGGATAAAATCAAGCACAATATCCACCTGCTGTTCCGATCCTAAAAAGCCGGTCGAGATCGCATCGAAATCGAGCTTCAGATCCTTATAGGTCTGAATGTAATCCTTCATCCGGTCAGTATAATCATCAAAGTAATACGTCGGAAACTGCGTGTGTGCTGAGAGAATTGCGGTCGGAACTGCCACCGCCTGAATCTTCATCGCCGACACGATCGGCGCCATCACAGCCGTTGAGCACCGGCCAAAGCCTGTCAGATCGTTAATCAGTGCTATCTTTTTCTGTTTTTCCATGTTGTTCTCCTCTTTTTTTCAGGATGCCTCCGCATCTGTTTTATGTCTATTTTTGCACACTCGCGTCTTATTTACAAGTTTTTTCCGGACAAAAAGAAAAGGGACTGTCGGGAAATAGACCGCCCCGTATGTAAAATGATCGGATAACTGAATTTTGTCTTTTTTCTGATTCATTTCTGCTCTCTCTTTAAAGTTTTTCCGTCTCCTCGCGCAGCGCTGCCGTCAGCTTTCTTGTCATCTCAAGATAGCTGTTCAGCTCTTCTGCCGAGAGTTTTCCATATGCACGGATCTCCGTCTCTTCTACGGTCAGACCCGCAAGCGCATTGTAGTGCACCGGCAGTGTCTCGCCGAACGGAACGTTGTTGTCCGCATCTTTCATGGCGTGGCGGTACGTCACGATTACGGTTCCGCCGGATCGAGCAGAATGCTCTGGCGCTGGATACGGAACGATGCCAGGGAATCGTAATCGTACACGATCGCCACCTCGTTCTTCACCGGAGCTCCATCGCCTCTTCGTATTTTTTCATATCACGGAAGAAACTCTGTATGTCTTACCAGTCCCTGATCGTCAATGCCGAACGCATAGCTGTTGGATCTGGTCTGCCGCAGGAAAATATTTTCGGAATGATTGATCACAATACCCATTTTCGCTTTCCCCATTTCTCTATCTTGTATCTTTCCTTTTTTCAACAGTACAAATTTATCATATGTTAAAAGTCAAATATTTTACTTTTTATTTAGTAAAATTTACTACCTGCTTTTGTGAAAAATGCACAAAAAGAGGAATCTCCATCTATGCAGACTGGAAATGCCTCTTTTTTGTTCTCTTGTTTCCTTTTTTTCTTCAGCTCAGGAAGTTTTCAATAATGACGTTTTCCGCCTCCGCTTCCGTCATGCCGAGCGTTCTGAGTTTCAATAGCTGCTCATCATTGATCCGTCCGATCGCCGCCTCGTGGATGATTGCCGCATCCACATGCTTTGCCTGGATCTCCGGAATAGATCGACCTGGGCGTGATCCATGATGATAGAATCGCACTGGATATGGGCGTGGCATTTGTTTTTGCCGACTGCCTTCGGATGGAAGACCTGTGAGGAATTGCCCTTTCCGACAGAACGTGAAATAATCTGTGCGGAAGAACCGCTTCCGTTCATACATACTTCAATATCCGACTCTGCCTTCTGGTCACCGTCTGTCATCAGACGTTCGAGCACAAACAGTTTGGAGTTTGCATCCATCACAACATTCGTCGTACGAATTGTTGAGTCAACGCCCTTAATCTGTACGGTATCCAGCGTAAAAACGGAATTTTCTCCGATTTCAATATTTGTCACCGGGTTCAGAATCCGCTGTCCCGTTCCGTTTCCCTCGCCATAATGCTTTTCCTCGTAGCGCACGTTGGCATTTTTTCCTACATGGAACGTATGGATACCATCGTGCCGGCTGTCGTTGCAGCCGCCGTTTGTGGATACCGCAGCCCGCTACAATCGTAACATCGGCGCCATCCGCAACGTAGAAATCATTGTAAACAAGGTCCGTCATGCCGGAAACGCTGACGACAACCGGGATAAATACTTTTTCACCTTTCGTCTCGCCATCGATCAAAATATCAATGCCCGGCTTATCCTCTTTTTGCGGATTTTGATATGCTCACTGTCACCGTGGCAGAGCGGAATGCCGTTCTGGCGGAGATTGTATGCCCCTTTCTGCTCAAATCCCTCGCTGATCTGATTTAATACGCCCTGGGTTGTCTCATCTACCTGTACCATCAGCATGTGCCTCCTTCCTGGCCGCACATCCGGCCTGTTTTCTGCTGGAACAGGGTCGGCAGTACGTCTTCCTTTGTACCGTATTCTTTCACCTGCCGTCCTCGATCACCATGATCTTGTCTGCCATCTGGATAATGCGTTCCTGATGAGAAATGAGGATCAGACATTCTTTCTTCTCTTTGTGGATTTCTTCAAACCGTTTGATCAGCATGGAAAGCTCCACAGGTCAATGCCGGCCTCCGGCTCATCGAAAATGCTGACCTTATGCGGTTTTGCAAGAACCGTTGCGATCTCCAGACGCTTCATCTCTCCTCCCGAGAGCGTACCGTCCATCTGGCGGTTCAGATAATCGGCAGAGCAGAGTCCGACAGCGGAGAGGAGTTTACAACTCTCGCTTCCGTCAGTTCTTTTCCGGCTGCCAGCGACAGCATTTTTTTCACCGTCATTCCTTTAAAACGCGGCGGCTGCTGGAATGCATAGCCGATGCCGGCGTTTGCGCGGTGGTCAATATCATAACCGGTAATATTTTCCTCATCTAGGAAGATTTCTCCGCCGTTTGCTTCCTCAATGCCGGCAAGTACTTTTGCCAGCGTCGATTTTCCGCCGCCGTTTGGTCCGGTAATCACCAGCATTTCCCCGTCCTTCACTTCAAAACTGATGTGGTTGACGAGGCAGCGTTTTCTTCCCTCTTCGTTTACTTCAAAGGTAAGATTGTCTACTTTCAGCATATTTGCACCTCTTTTGTTTTCACTCTTTGCAGGGATAATCCCCCTTTCAAAAACTCTACTCCTTCTCTTAAAATCTGTCAATTATTTGTTGCAGTTTGGGAGACTCTTTTGTTTTATGCAGTGATTTTTCCCGTAACCTTTTCTTTTCCTGCATTCTTTTTCGTTTCTTCTGGATCGCATGCTGTGTTTGCGGTATAATGAGGGTAATATTTCATCGGGAGGTTATCGTATGCGTGTACTTATTACAGGAACCAGCTCCGGAATCGGGAAGGCGATTGCGGAAAAATTTTTAAAAGAAGGCTTTGACGTTACCGGATTTGACCGGAAGGAGGCTTCGATCAGCCAGGATTCATATACTCATTTCTGCCTTGATATCCGCGACAGGGAACAGTATCCGGCGCTTGCGCCCTTCGATATTGTCATCAACAACGCCGGTGTGCAGAACGAGGATGATATTGATATCAATTTAAAGGGAACCATCGCAATCACGGAGCGTACGGAATTCATGACAATATCCGCGCCGTCCTTATGATCGGCTCGGCCAGCGGCCATACCGGAGCTGAGTTTCCGGAATACACGGCAAGCAAGGGCGGGGTTCTCGCCTACACAAAAAATGTGGCACTCCGCATTGCACCGTACGGCGGAACGTGCAACAGCCTTGATTTCGGCGGCGTACTGACCGAGTTGAATCTGCCTGTCACAGAAGACCAAAAGCTCTGGGATCAGATCATGGAGCTGACGCCGCTGAAACGGTGGATGACCGTCGAGGAAGCAGCGGACTGGGCGTATTTTATGACCGTGACGAACCGTTTCTGCACGGGGCAGAATATTCTGATTGACGGCCTTGAAGCGGGAAACGCACACTTTGTGTGGCCGGAGTAACCTTTTTTAACACGCTCCGGTTCTGCTTTTTTCGCTTTTTTCGTTTTTTTTCGACTTTTATCCGCTTCCAGCAAGAAGACTCCGACCTCTAAGGTGGAGATGAATTGTGTTCGTTATGTTTCCTCTGAAACACTCGCCTTTTTGGAATCATAATCAATCTTCAGCCGGACTTCTTCGCCCGGTGTAAGTAATTTTATCTCTCCCAAATTTCCATCCACCTGTTCTGAAATAATCCGGTAGACACCCGGCGGAAGAGAAATTGTGTCATCTCCGTCATAGAGATCTCCTTCATAGACATTATCATTTCTCAGGAAAATAATATCGTCCTCGGGATGACTGTCTCTTCCGTTGTAGTCTACCGTCACATCGACAAAAAAATCCAGCTTCTCTTCCCTTGTCATATCGTCCAGTTTGTCCTCCACATACTTTTTATAATATTCCGCTCTGTCATTGATATCGGTCTGATCAGAATCCAGCTGTTTTTCATCTAACGTTTCATATCTTCCCGCATTCTCTGTATTTTCACCGCATCCTGCAAGTGCGACCAGAAGTATGGTCAGGGCTGCCGCAAACACTTTTTTCTTCTTACCCCTGTTTCGATTGATGCATCTTTCAGCCTTGTCTCTTTTCATCTGATTTTTTTCCTTTCAAGCATATTGATATTCACCACAGGTGTCAAAAACGACATCGAAATGTTGCTCCAAATCGTTACTTTCGTTTTATATTTGGCCCCTTGGGTGCCAGATTGCTACGTGCTTTGCACTCTGCAAAACATTTGTAATCCGATTATATTTTAACAGATTCGCAAAAAGAAGAATATATGTTTTATAAGAAAGTATTCTGTTCTGCAGGATTCTCCGTCTGCGGCGAAGTCGCTTCAGCGACATCATTTTCCTCCGCCGCAGTGCGATCCTGCACGGAGGGCTTTTTGCTTTCCAGGAAAATTTAGCGAAGTTTCCCGGAAAACAAAAATAGCCATCCGGCTTGAGAGAAAATTTGATCCGCCCCTGTCTGCTCAAAGGGAATCCCATCTCAGTCCGAATGGCTATTTTTTGTTTTACTTATTTTTCATAAAGAAATTCTTCCGACAGTGTTACACCGAAATCCTTTGCCAGATGGCGGAATTCATCCGGTGTGATCGTCTGGCGTTTCGTTGGCTGCATAGAAAGTGTTTTTACCAGGATTTCTGCAGATTTTTCTGCAGTATGCATCAGACCGAGGTCAGGTCAAAATCAAAACCGGCTGCGAACATGCATGGTGCGCAATCCCAGATGGCAAGATCATATTTCTTCATCAGCTCGCTCGTGGCAACGGCGATCTCTCTGCCTCCCGGAACCATCCACGGAACGACACCGATTCCGGACGGGAATACAACAGGGCACTCGGTTGCCATCTCCCAGAGTTCACGGGTAAATACTTTATCTTCCAGCGGCAGAACAAAGGTAAGCGCGATCACGTTGGTGGTATGTGCATGGTACACAACGCGATATCTTTCGTCCTGAAGTTTTTTTACCTCCAGGTTCATCAGATGGCTCGGAAGCTCTGAGGTCGGGCGACCTCCGTTGACGAGACCCCAGACGATGCGGTAATTTTCACCTTTTTCATCCAGCTCAATCATACAGATGCTGTCTTCCGGTTTGATTGTGACATTTCGGAAATATTTTCCGCTTCCGGTTACCAGGAAATACTCTCCCGCAAGATTTGGAACGGCGGTTCCGATCGGATTCCACTCTCTGGCCTCAAAATTTTCTTTTACCTCTTCAACCTCTTCCGGTTTCACACGGTAAGAAAGGTTTCCGCCGTTTCTCTCATGCCATCCCTGCTCCCAGCCATCATTTGCCATACGGATAAAGCCCTTTACAAATTCTGCATCTAAAAATTTCATGTTTTTTCCCTCTTCTTTCTCTCTTTTCCTCTTCTTTTATCGATATTTACCGGCACACAACCTCTACCGGCACATCCAGGATTTTTGCAACTTTCAGAATCGTATCAATATGATGTCCGACAGCAGCTGCCATATGATGTGTTGGTCCCGCCTCACTCCATCTGTTGCAGAACTCTCTTGCCCCAATGGAGAAACGTGTTCTCATGTTTGTATCGCCAAAGGTAAAGATCGGACCATCCTCATTGACACCCTCTGCAGCAACAAATTTAAAGTGACCGTCTTTATCCTGCGTAATTCCAAGATATGTAACATCTCCAACCGGCGGATAAAACTGCGTCAGATATCCGCCGCCCGTCTTGCCATGAAAAACATCAACGATTTTCATGGACGGTTTTTTCGCCTGCGAAATATCAGCATCTCCCGATCCGGAGTGGCCGATAATACAGATATCCTCATTGAAATCGATCGAATACATCTCAGAAAGCTGACCGGTTCCGGCGATTGTTTTCAGAATGCTCATTGCCATTGCAACTTTCATATCACCCTCTACGGCGCAGGCTGTGCCCTGTTTAATCAGCATGGAAAATGCCGGGATCAGCATGCTGTCCAGTTTTCCGGCAACCCCCTTGGCAAAGCGTCATAATGGGATGCCACCATACCAAGATCTTCTTTTTTTACCCATTCTTCAAAAGCAACGACATATTTTGCCATATCCCATACGGTCTCTACCGTTGCACCGCCCTCGATGTCAAAGGTATCCAGAATCTCCTCTGCCTTGACGCGGATTGCGGCCTCATCTGTAACAGGATCCGCGATTGCCCACATTTTCTCCCAGTCGAACTGTTTCGTATAAAGTCCCATCCGGTTGTAAAGATTGGTTTCATCGATATACAGGTCCATCATTCCCGGATATGGTCTTCCGATCTGGGCAATATTGGTGTAACGGAATCTTCTGCGTACCTGGGCTGCCCGGCACCACTCGTCGATTTCCTTAGCTACGTAATCATCTCCGCCTTCTACAACACCGGTGATGACGGCATGACGTTTTCCTGCACGCTCCAGATCGGCTACCATCTCACCGACTGCTCCACAGGCATACAGCTCACCGAGCCATTTTGGCGTATCGGTATTGGCATAATCCGGTGCTTTCCGTTTCTGCACATTCACAAGCACAACCGGCACATTCAGGTCACGGACTGCCGGGAGCATATTGTAGCTGGTCGCGTAGGTCAGAAGCTGTAAAATAACAAGATCTACATCCGCTGCACGGAATTTATCTCCTGCTTCCATGGATAATTCTTTCGTTGTAACGATTCCACCATCGATCATTTCAACGGTATCGGGAATCGTCTTTTTGAACGCATCATACTGTGCCTCAAATTCCGGAACCAGCGTCGGGAACTGCGGCAGATATGCACCCAGTGCGATTGCAAATACACCTACTTTTGCTTTTGTTTCAACTAACATGTTTTTCGCCCCTTTAACCTTTCATCTCATTTTTTATGGCTCATATTGTTTGATTTCGAAGGAATGGAAAATACAGTTTCTCGCATCCTTCAAATTGCTGCATTCTTTTCCGGTGATCATCTGCACCGCCAGATTGCCGATGGCAGTTGCCTCTGTCGGTCCCGCCAGTACGGTCCTTCCGGTCTTTTCTGCTGTCAGCCGATTCAGATAATCGGCGTTGGCGCCGCCGCCTACGACATGAATCTTCCGGTACTGACAGCCCGTTTGTTCTTCCAGTTCTTTTAATGTCTTTGCATAGCATACTGCCAGACTGTTATAGATCACTGCTGCGATCTCTGTAATTCCCTGCGGTATCTGCTGGCCACTTTCTTCACACGCCTTCTGCACTTCTACTGTCATATGTTCCGGTGCCAGAAAACGATCGTCATTTGCATCCACGATGGATGAAATCCTGCATTTCGATGCCATTTCGCAAATGGTTCCAAAACTTACCTCCTCTGCGATTTCTTTTCGTACAGACTGAATCATCCACAGCCCCATAATGTTTTTCAGAAAACGGTATCTTCTGTTGTAGCCGCCTTCATTGGTAAAATTGTGCTGCATGGCTTCTGTCCCGCAATCGGCCTCTTTTAATTCTGTTCCCATCAGAGACCAGGTTCCAGAGCTGATGTAGAGTACATGTTCCTCATTGCTTGGCACAGCGACTACTGCGGAGCCTGTGTCGTGTGTTGCGGGAAGAACAATCTCACAGTCGAAGCCGACCTGCTCCTGAATTTCTTTTTTCAGACGACCGATCACAGTCCCCGGTTCACGGATCGGCAGGAAGATTTTCTCCGGGTATCCCAGTTTTTGAATCATCTCCCTGTTCCAGTCCCCGGTTTCCGGATTGACAAGCTGGGTCGTTGTTGCATTTGTGTATTCCTGCGCTTTCACGCCGGAAAGCAGGAAATTCAGGTAATCCGGAATCATCAGAAGAGTCTCTGCTTTTTCCAGCTGTTCCGGCTTTTTCTTCTTCCACGCCATGAGCTGATAAATACTGTTAAAAATTTGTTTCTGAATACCGGTCGATGCATAGAGTTCTTCCTCCGGCACTGTGCGATAAACCTCCTCATCCATTCCTTTCGTGCGGTCATCGCGATAAGCAACGGCATTTCCGATCCGCTGATCATCCTTGTCCAGAAGGACAAAATCAACTGCCCATGTATCAATTCCGACACTCACCGGGATCTTTCCAAGTTCTCTGCATTTTTCATTCCGGCCAGCACAGCTTCGAAGAGTGCCTCGATATCCCACACCTTCTCACCGTCCCGTTTCTGCATTCCATTCGGGAAACGGTAAACTTCCTCGAGAACCATTTTCCCATCTTCCATATGCCCGAGAATATGCCTTCCGCTGGATGCTCCTATATCAATTGCTAAATAATATCTTTTCATACCCTTCCTCCATTTTCTGTCTTTAATTATAGATAACTTTATGTGGTAAAAAAAGAACACGCTTTGTCTAAAAAAGTGTCCTTATTTGCACTATAACGATGTCATTGATCGTATCCATCTGCATCCGTCCGCTCTTCTTCTCCTTCAGCCGCGCCGGAGTTTTTGCTCCATGGGGTAATTCAAGAAACGTTTTCACAGGAAATTACGGTAAAAAATTCCGCAGCACTTCTGTGATTGAGGTGCTGCGGAACTTTTTTACATTTTAGGCTGATATCTCATGTTGGATACATTATAAACTGTGATAAACGCTTTCGGATCAAGTTTATTGATAAAATTCATCAATTTCTGGTATTCTGTCTTGTCTACGATCGTGATGATTTCTTTGCGCTTCTGCATGTTGTAGGCACCATAGGCTTCGTAGATCGTAGCACCGCTGTGCAGCTCATGAAGAATAAATTCCCGAAGTTCTTCTTCCTTTGGAGTGATGATACATACCCGGCGTTTGATATTATGGTCAAAAATAAAATGATCCAGAACAATTCCGTTAAAATACGTTCCAAGAATACTCAGGACTACCGTTTTTTTGTCGTAAACAAGTGCTGCAGACAGGGCAACGCACATACCGGACAGCGACATAGCTTTTCCAAGCTCCATATGAAGATATTTATTCATGATCTTTGCTACAATATCAAGTCCGCCGGAAGAAGCATTTCTGTTAAAAAGAATACTGAGTCCCACACTGACTACAAGTGTATAGCACAGAACATCCAGCTCCTGACTGTTTGTCATCGAACCAAAATCCGGGAAGATTTTTTCAAAAAGTCCAAGAAAAACAGGAAGCATGATACTGGTGTAGACGGTTTTTACACCAAATTCTCTTCCGCAGGTAAAAAAGCCGATGATCAGAAGTACTACGTTCAGAATCATGGTGATGGCGGAAAGGGGCAACGGTACAAAGTTGGAAAGTACGATACCAAGACCCGAAATACTGCTGACAGAAGTATGGCTTGGTACCAGAAAAAATAGACTGCCGCTGCAATAATAGCAACAGCTGCTGTCAGGATCAGGATTTCCAACAGAATCTGAGTATCCTTCAGTTGTTTTTTCATGTAAATTCTCCGTATCTTATTTTTTATGGATGGGAAGATCCCTTCCTTATATTAATGGCATTTTGAAGATATGTAAACCCTTTCTGGGAATCATTCCAACATATTTGTGTATCGTTGTTGCTTTTCCGTCAGCTTTCTGTAATACATATCCTTTTTATTGCTTTTTTTCGTTCTATGCTACAATAAACTTAACATTATCTTGCAACGTAATCAGGAGAACAACATGAGCG